>Ga0255338_1000463_pt1 | contig 132548 bp, 119 predicted proteins | sample MeOH1_35cm_T4_19_FD_203715 | JGI IMG/M metagenome (GOLD analysis project Ga0255338, IMG submission 203715) | Sandy soil microbial communities from University of British Columbia, Vancouver, Canada - MeOH1_35cm_T4_195 | ecosystem: Engineered > Artificial ecosystem > Sand microcosm >... | reverse complement strand
CATCCCGAACAGGACCGTGAAACGACTCCACGCCGATGATAGTGCGGATACCCGTGTGAAAGTAGGTAATCGCCAGGCTCTCCCTTGAAACCCCCCAGTACGAAAGTACTGGGGGGTTTTGCTTTTGCGGCTCCGAAATTGTCATCCGTCGCGATCACGGCTGATCGGCGAAAGTCGGCTGCGTCATGTCTTTGACATCAAAACAGCCTACCTTGGACGGTGTTGAACCTAACCCATGGAGACCAGCATGAACTTCACCCCGGAACAAGTCGCGGCTGTCCATAAGGCTAACGTGGAAACGCTGTTCGGCCTGACCACCAAAGCCTTCGAAGGTATTGAGAAGCTGGTCGAACTGAACCTGCAAGTGGTCAAGACGACTTTCACCGAAAACGTGGATAACGCCAGGAAGGCGCTCGCCGCGAAGGATGTCCAGGAGATCTTGGCCATCCATGCCTCGTTGGTCCAGCCGATTGCCGAAAAAACCATGGCGTATAGCCGCCATGTGTACGACATCGCCTCGGAGACCCAGTCAGAGTTCACCAAGGTCGCCGAAGTCCAACTGGCTGAAAACTCGAAGAAGATACAGGCACTCGTCGAGAGCTTCGCCAAGAATGCGCCCGCAGGTGCCGAGTCGACCGTGGCCATCGTAAAGTCCGCGATCAGCGCCGCCAACAACGCCTACGAGTCAGTGCAGAAGGCAACAAAGCAGGCCGTTGAAACTGCTGAGAGCACTCTCCAGGCCGCAGCCGTCGCCACTAGCAAGGCCGCCGAGCAAGAAGGTGCCACCGCTGGCGCGGCAGCCAAGAAGTCGACCGCTGCTTGATCCGCTGATCAAGCGGCTGGAAAGCGACCGGCCTCCGGCCGGTTCGCCCGCACTACGCTTGTGACACCGGGCTGTCCGGGCGCCGCGTGCTAGCATCCATCGAAATGGAAATGGAGCTAGGACGCAGATGGAAAGCGGTACCACGGAATACAAAGGCTATGTCGTCCACGTCTACTGCAAGACGATCAAGGACGGATTGCACATTGCGTCGTGCGCGATCTGGGAGGATGGGGCGGTAGTGCAAGATGCCAGGTCGATTGGCCGCAATCATGCCTCGCCCGCCGACGCGCAGGTGGCGGCCTATGAATGGGCGAAGCTGTGGATAGACGGCAATAGCTGAGCACTTTTGGAGATATTTTCCAGGCGAGTGTGGAGCAGGTGCGATGGACATGCAGCGCACGCGAAGCCAGTTGTCCTTCACTTGCCAAATGGATCAGACGCCGCTTGCTTACGCAAATGGCCGCTTGCCTTAGCACTTTCCAGTTCTTTTTGTATTAGGGGTATCCAGATGCTCTTAATCCGCGTATATTCTCTTTCGCGGGGTGGAGCAGTTGGCAGCTCGTCGGGCTCATAACCCGAAGGTCGCAGGTTCAAGTCCTGCCCCCGCAACCAACACCAAAAGCCCGTCCGGTTCATGCCGCACGGGCTTTTTGCTTGGCCTTCCGCCGCATGCGCGCTAGGCGAAATCACCTGGGGGGTCGTCTGGGATGGTCCACTTTTCAGGCTTCTTTTCGCTGGCCGGGGCGCTCTTCGGCAATGGCGAAGGAGGGTGGGGCGTCATCTGCGACAGGAGTTGTACTGACGATACATCGACGGTTTCCTCATCGCCGTCTTCAGACCAATACCTGAGCGTCACTGTCATGTTCCTCTCCGGTAAGTGACTCAAGGAATCCCGGATGCCGTCATGGCGCAGGCGGGGCGAGCTTTTACCCTAGACCGGTTTCGCTTTCCTGCTTGTCGTCAATGGCGATGGCCATGGTGGGGATCGCCATGCCGCCGTCCGCAGAGATGGCGTCATGGGTGTCGTCAATCCCGCGCCGCCTGAATATTCAGTAGTGCCGTCCCCGTTTTCGTCATATATGGCGAGAACAGGCTCATCACCTGTGACGCACCCCAACTGATGTGTTCTCGCTTGATGGAATCAATCCCATGACGGGACCGGAGATAGTCGATCCAGTAGGTAGACACGATCCAGGTGTTGACGACCAACTGGTCAAGTTGCTCGGGCGTGGCACGCAACAGTCCAGCGGATTCCATGCAGCCGAACACGCGCCGGACATGATGCTGCCCATCGTTGGCCAGCAACTCGCTGCGCGATCGCAATGCCGGTGCAAGGCCACGTATGGACGCCGCGTCGCGATAAAAGAAGCGCCACTCCCACATCAGGCTGAACCAGCCGCTCAGGTAGCTTGCAAAACGGCCGGGGTCATCGCCCTGCGCCAGATCCGCTACCGAGGTCTCACGTAGCGCCCGTTCGAAATCGTCGAAGAGTGCCTCGAGAATTTGCTCCTTCCGGTGGAAGTGGTAGTAGAGGTTGCCCTCCTGGATGCCAACCGACGACGCGATTTCCGCAGTGGTCACCACGACCGGGCCGCGCTCATTGAACAGGCTCAGGCAGGCATCCAGAATGCGCTCGCGCGTCTTGGGACGCCGGGCCGGTGCACCTCCCACCGTCATGGCCGGCCACTCCTGTCATGTTTCGTCATCTGCATGTTTGCTTCGCTGGGTCTTAGGGGTAAGCCCTAGATCTGGCAATCCCGATTGATTAATTAGGGTGAACACCCTAGTCTAGTCTGAAGACAACACGGATGCACCTTGATAATTCGGCGCGGCAAGCGTCCGGCCCGGTTTGGTAAACAGGAGACTATCGATGCTATCAGGCAACGCGGAACATCCGCATTCCCAGGCCCATGCCGGCACGTCGGCCGAAGCGTTGAAGGCGGCGCACGCCGCAAATGAAGGCGCGGCGCAACACGTCGATGTGCTGGTCGTTGGGGCGGGGCTTTCCGGTATTTGCGCTGGTTACCACCTGCAAACCAGTTGCCCCGGCAAGAGCTTCGCCATCCTGGAAGGGCGCGAGGCGATCGGCGGTACCTGGGACCTGTTTCGCTATCCCGGCGTGCGCTCGGACTCGGACATGTATACGCTCGGTTTCAGTTTCCGCCCCTGGCGCAGTGAAAAGTCGATCGCCGATGGCGACTCCATCCTGGCGTACATCCGCGGTACGGCCCGGGAATTCGGCATCGAGCGGCATATCCGCTTTGGCCACCGCGCCACGCAGGCGTCGTGGTCGACCGAGACCGCACGATGGACAGTCGAGGCAACGGCCGGTCCGCAAGGCACGCCGGTCCGTTTTACCTGCAGCTTTCTTTACCTGTGCAGTGGCTACTACGATTACGCCGATGGCTATATGCCAGGCTGGCCTGGCATGGAGCGCTTCGGCGGCAAGATCGTGCATCCGCAGCACTGGCCGTCTGACCTGGCGTATGACGGCAAGCGCGTGGTCGTGATTGGCAGCGGCGCGACCGCCGTCACGCTGCTGCCGGCGATGGCGGAGCGCGCGGCCCATGTGACCATGCTGCAGCGTTCGCCAACCTACATCGTGGCACGGCCGTCGAGCGATGCCGTTTCCGCATGGTTGCAGCGGCGTTTGCCGGCGGGGATGGCCCATCGTGTCACGCGCTGGAAAAACGTCCTGTTGGGCATGTATTTCTACAATCTGTCGCGCAAGAAGCCGGATCTGGTCAAGCAGAAAATCCTCAAGGGTGTGCGCGCGCAGCTCGGCCCGGACTACGATGTCGACAAGCATTTCACGCCGTCCTATAAGCCGTGGGACCAGCGGCTCTGCCTTGTGCCGGACTCCGATCTCTTCAAATCCATTCGCTCCGGCAAGGCGTCGGTAGTCACCGACCAGATCGACTCGTTCACCGAGACCGGACTGCAGTTGCGTTCAGGCGAGCGGCTCGATGCCGATGTCATCGTGACGGCCACCGGACTCCAGCTGAAGGTGGCGGGCGGGATGAATATCGAGGTGGACGGAACCCCGATGAACCCGGCGCAGGCCTTTATGTACAAGGGCATGATGTACAGTGACATGCCGAACCTGGCGGTCGCCATGGGCTATGTGAACGCCTCCTGGACCCTGAAGGCGGAATTGTCGTCGACCTACGTGTGCCGCCTGCTCAATCATATGGACGCGCATGGCCATGCGTGGTGCGCACCGCGCCGCACGGATCCGTCTGCCGGTGAGGAGTCTTCGTTGTCGCTGAGTTCCGGCTATGTCCGGCGCGCCAGCAACATTTTGCCCAAGCAGGGTTCCAGGCGGCCCTGGAAGGTCCACCAGAACTACCTGTTCGACCTGATGGCCCTGAAGTTCGGCAGGGTCGTGGACAGCGAGATGGCCTTCGGCCGCGCCGGCGCGGACGCCATGCGGCCCGGCCCGGCGCTGGCCGCCGGCATGACCGCTGATTCCGTTAACAGCTGAAAGGATAGACGCAATGGCCATATTGATTGCCTGCATTGCCATCGGTGGGATTGTTTTGCTTGGGTTGGTGGCATTTACCGGACTCATCGCGCACAAGGTGGAAAAGGCGCTGCCACCCAAGGGCAAGTTCATTGAGATCGATGGTGCCCGGCTTCATTACATCGACAAGGGCCAGGGCCCCGTCATTGTCATGGTTCACGGGTTGGGCGGGCAGACAGGGAATTTCTCGCACTCCTTGCTGGAGCGGCTGACCAGCCGGTTCCGCGTCATCCTGGTCGACCGGCCGGGTTCGGGGTACTCGACCAGGCCAGCGGCGATGTCGGCCCGCCTGAGCGCGCAAAGCGCGGTCGTGGCCAAGTTCATCCGGGCGCTCGGCGTGGAGAATCCCCTGCTGGTTGGCCATTCCCTGGGTGGCGCGGTTGCCCTGGGTGTTGCACTCGATCATCCCGGCGCGGTCGGTGGCCTCGCCCTGATCGCGCCGCTGACCCATCCGGTGGAGGGCGTGCCGCCCATGTTCCGCGCGTTGTCGATCTCGTCCGCCACGCTGCGTCGCGCCATCGCGTGGACATGGGCGGTACCCAGGTCCATCCTGCGCGGGCGGGCAATGCTCGATCTGGTTTTCAGCCCCGATCAGCCGCCCAAGGATTTTGCGATTGCCGGTGGCGGGCTGCTTGGCCTGCGGCCCGGCAGTTTCTACGCCGCGTCGTCCGATATGGTCAGCGTGGCGGAGGATCTCCCCGGCATGGCGCAGCGCTACGCATCGCTGACCCTGCCGATCAGCATCCTGTATGGGACCGCCGACGCCGTACTTGACTGGCAGGCGCACGGCAAGGCGATGAAGGACAAACTGCCGGCGCTGGATCTGGAACTCGTGCCGGGCGGGCACATGCTGCCGGTCACGATTCCGGATAAGGCCGCGGCTTGGGTCACGGCGGCTGCCGCGCGGCTCTGACGACGGCACTACCGGCGCGCGCGTTGCGCGCGCGCCAGCACCGCGGCTTAAGCGTCGATATTGAAGCCGATCTCCTTGATGAATTCCCCCCAGCGTAAATAGTCTGCCTTGACCTGGGCGGCGAATGCCGGCGGCGTGACGGCCTGCGGCGGCAGTACGCCGACCGCGAACAGCCGCTTGTGATAGGCCGGATCGGTCAGCACTTTCTGGATGGCCGCCGAGACCGCGGCAACGACATCCGGTGGCATGCCCTTGGGGCCGAACAACGCGAAGTAGCCGCTCAACTGCTCCATGCCCGGAAATCCCTGCTCGCGGAAGGTGGGAACGCCCGGCGCCATGTCCGAGCGTTCCGGCGTGGTGATGGCCAGAGCCTTGGTCTTGCCGGACTGATACAGCGGCACCGCGGTGGTCAGCCCGTCGATCATCACCGGCACCACGCCGCCCACGAGGTCTTGCGTTGCGGGCGCCGAGCCTTTGTACAACACCGGCTCCAGCCTGCTGCCGGCGAGCTTGTTGAGCAGGAGCGGGCCAAAGTGCGACGACGTGCCCGGGCCGTAGGAAGCCGAATGCAGTGGCGCTTTGGCGCTCTTGGAATAGGCGATCATCTCGGCGAGCGTGGAGAAGGGCGCGTTCTTGGTTGCCACCAGCAGCACCGGCGCGCGCGCCGCTTCGGCCAGTGCCGTCAGGTCCGTGAGGGGGTCATAGGGCACCTTGTTGATATGCGCGCCGGAGGTAGCCGAGGAGCCGAGCGTCATTAGCAGCGTGTGGCCATCCGGTTTGGCACGAATCACGTCCAGCGTCGCGGGAATGGTGGCGCCGCCGGGCTTGTTTTCCACGACCACCGACTGGCCGAGGGACTTGCCAAGGAAGTCTGCGAACAATCGCGCCACCACATCGGTACCGCCGCCGGCGGGATAGGCGACGACCAGGCGCAGCGGACGGCCCGGCCAGCTATTGGCAAACGCGGGGGCAGAGCCGACGGCCGCGGCGGCTACTGCCGCGGTAAGGAAATGACGACGATCCATGCTTGTGCCTCCTGACGGTGATGAGCAGATAAATGCTCTTTTCATTGCGTAAGGAAGATACTCATGGAGGAGGGGCCGATGATGGAATCGGGCGATACCCTTCCCATGACGGCGTGCATGAATGTGCGGGTGGCCCGGGCCGGGGCCCTGGCGTTATTGCGCCAGGGCGGCCATGCTAGGATCCTGTCTCCGATTCAAAGTGAGCAAATGATGTCGACTGCCTTCCAGATACACAATCCAGCCCCGTCCGAAGATGGCGAACTCATCGGCTTCTCCATCGTGGCGGACGGGGTGGCCGGCAGCGGCTTTGTGTCGCGTTCGGCACTCGATGCGCTGGCCCAGGGCCAGATCGGCAGCCACCTGGGTATTTTCGAGCGGAATCTTGGCCGTATCCAGGAGGCGGCATGGGCGAAATGGTCCGCGGACCGCTCACTGAACCCCGTGATGCTGGAAGAGCACGACTTCTGAAACCTTCGCCTGGCGATTTGCCTGGATGCCTGGCGCCGGGCACATGCCGGCCCGGGATTGGCGACTCGCGCGGGTCAGGTCTGGGAGAACGTGCGTACGAGCTTGGTCTTGAGCGGCCAGGGGCGGGCCGCGAGGATCCAGATGCAGAGCAGCGGGCCGATGAGCGGGATCAGCGCCAGGTAGGCGTACAACCCACCAAAATGCGCGGCCTTGAAGACCTTCCTGAACGGGAAGAACCACAAAGCTTCGAAGAGTAAAAATCCGAGAACGTAATACGTCATGGTCATGCTTCCTGTACGGCTGGCTGGCGTGGCATCTGCGCCGCGCTGCAGCATTGTAGAGTCCCTTTACTGACTCATAATCCCGCCGCTTCGGGGGATTTTGGAGAGCGGCGCGTCCATGACTGTGTAGTATTTGCGTGATTTACCGCAGCGCCCGCTGCGCCACGGCAACCAGTGCCACACCCACGCAGGCGAAGGCCAGCAGCGCAAAGAGATTGCTCACCGCAATCAACTGCGCTTGTTGGTCGATCAGTGCCGACCAGCGTGTCAGCGTGGCGGCGTCGAAGCCGTCGGGCAGGTCGAACGGGGTGATCCGGGCCACCAGTTGCGTGCGCGCCAGTGCCTCGCCGTACTGGAGCCACAGGCTGGCTACGCCGGTGCCGCCGGCCGTTGCGATCTGGCGCATGATGTTCTTGAACTGATACGCGTGCGCAAAATCCTCGACGCTGAAGTCCGCATAGGTCAGGCCTGCCACCAGTGCCAGGATGAAGGGCGTGGTCAGGCTCTGCAGCGTCAGGGCCGGCAGCAGGACGGCCATGGATGCCCCCGGCATCATCCGCTGGCTCAGGAGCCAGGCCGCGCCGGCAAACATGAAATAGCCCAGGGCGATGTAGCGCCGCTGCCCCTTCAGCCTCGTGCCCGCATAGGTGAAGGCGCAAAGACCCGCAAAGCCGATCAGCCCGGTGATGGTCAGGACCTTGCCCGTGGTCTGGAACGTGAAGCCCAGCCCGGACTGCAGCGTGCTGGGCACCACATATCCCCACAGTCCGTTGAGGAAGTAGTACAGGGTGTAGAAGCCTAGCCCGACCAGGTAGCGGCGGCCGAACAACAGCTTGGGATTGAGCCAGGGATCGGGATGGCGGTGCTGGTGGATGAAGACGCCCGCAACAAGCGCCAGTCCGGCGAGAGGGGTGATGGCCACCGATGGCGAACTGGTCAACTCATAGAAGCGCAGGTCGCCCAGCCCATGCAGCAGGACCAGCGCGCCCGTGCCCAGCAAGATCACTGTGATCCAATCCATGCCGCCGATGTCCACTTCCCACGGTGCAAGCGATGCCGCGAGCCGTCGTGGATACGAGACGAGCACCAGCAGGATCGCCGCGGCCGACATGCCTGCCTGCACCGCGAAGATCATCCGCCAGCTCGCATCCTCCACCAGCACCGCCGTGAGCCACGGGGCCAGCGCCGCCAGGCCCATGCCGCCGGCATTGAAGCCAAGAAAGAGAGGGCGGCGCTCTTCGCGGGCCGCCACCAGCTGGATGATGATGCGTGAGGCGGTGAACAAACCGCCGGCGCCGAAACCTTGCACGGCGCGCGCCAGGCTCAGTTCCAGTGGCGTATTGCAAACGGTGCACAGCACGGCGCCCACGGTGGCGATGGCCAGGCCGAGCAGGGTATAGCCGCGATAACTGATGTCCTGCGCGATGCGCCGCAGCACCAGGTTGGCGGCCATGGCCGCGGCGGCATAGGACGTGAGGCTCCAGAGAAAATCCTCGGGCGAGGCGTGGATGCCGCCCCGGATATGCGTACCGGCGACGCCCATCATGGATGACGCCACGAAATCCACGCCAGTAGCGCAGCCCAGCGTGAACGCAAAGAGATATACCTGCGCCGGTGACAGATCGGGGTGCTTGGCCAACGTCGCGCTGCCAGTTGCCATGACGGTCTCGTCCATCGCGTGAATGCAATCCGCGGTCTGGTCCGCTCGCATCTGGACGCTGGGGCAAGCCGGGCCGAAGCACCGTGCGGCGAGCAAGGACGGCGCGACGGTTACTCAGTGGCTCCCGGGTGCCTCCGCGCCGGGGAACCTCTGCGATGACGGCCAGCATTCCCAGTATCGGTCAAATGAGCGGAGCGCCCAAGCCGAACATCGGGAGCGTGTTTCAGGATCGCCGCCCGGTGCACCGGATTGCGTCGTGGGGATAATCGCTCAGGGCGCGCCATGCCGTCCTGGCGCCGTCCGGCTCACGGTCAACGGTTATATCCCTGAACGATGCCCGGACATTGGGCGCGAGTTTGCGCGCCAATGGTGATACCGCGCACAGGGCTACGTTATCGAAACGGTTCGCGCTGGGATCATTATTCTGCGCATTATCGAGATAATGCGCGCCTTGACGGTGGGGCGAATCGCTGCAGTCCCGCGCGGAAAGATCCAGGCTCTGCCGGAGAGGCGGTTCATATGCCTGTATTCCCGCCCGACAACATATTGTCTTGAATCAGGCTGCAGGATCGGCCGGAAAGCGGAGGGCAAGACGCGGCGCGAGTATGCCGGGACGAGGCGCGGCGTAACGGGCGTTGGTTCGCTTCCCCGCATTGTTCACCGTGGTTTAATTGACAAGTACCTTGCTCCAGACCATCATCGCTCGGGGAAAATAATCGCACCTCCGCGCAAGGATGTCGTCCGTTCGTCGGCGATAGCGCGTGGAAGGTCGCCAGTCCGACGAGGAACCGGGGTCATGATGATTTCGCTACGCCGAATGACGAGTGCGCTTGCGCTCGGCCTGCTGTTGTCCGCCTGTGCCACGGGCCCGCAATCGTCCGCCGTGCCGCAAGCATTCTCGCTGCCGTCCGATGCGGCCAACAAGGCCTTGTCGACCGAGGTATTCGTCTACGCCTATCCACTGGTGCTGATGGATGTCACGCGCGAAGTCATGACAGCGCGCACGCCCGTCAATACTTTCTCGCACAAGCGCAGCTTCCCGGACGCTTCTTTCACCGAGGTGGTCAGCCCGAATGCGGATACGCTTTATTCGACGGCATGGCTGGACTTGTCCGCCGAGCCGGTGATCCTGTCGCTGCCCGATACACACGGCCGTTATTACCTGATGCCGCTGATGGACGCATGGACCAATGTCTTCGCGTCTCCGGGCAAGCGTACCACCGGTACCAAGCGGGCTGTGTTTGCCATAACCGGTCCTAAATGGAAAGGCACATTGCCAGCGGGTGTAAAGGAAATTCGCGCCCCCACGGATATGGTGTGGATGATTGGCCGTACCCAGACCAACGGCAAGCAGGATTATGCGGCGGTCCGCCACTTGCAAGACCAGTATCGGCTGATGCCGCTCTCGGCATGGCAGCGGGGTGGCAAGGCGCGGCCCAGGGCCACGCAGCCAAGCCTGACCGAAGCGGTTGCCGTGGACGTGGAGACGCCACCGGTGGAGCAGGTGGCAGCCATGGACGCGCAGGCGTTCTTCACGCGTTTCGCAGCGCTGCTGCCCGCCAATCCGCCCGCGGCGGCCGACGCCGCCATGGTGGAATCGACCAGGAAGCTCGGCATCGTCCCGGGCATGCCATTCTCCGTGACTGCGATGGAGCCCTCGACGGCGCGCGCGGTGCAGGAAGGCGCCACTACCGCCCTGGCGGGCATCGTCGCAGCCGCCAGGCGCGGCGGCGAGCCGGGGATTCAATGGACCGTGCACCGAGATCTCGGCAATTACGGTACGTCCTACGGCAAGCGTGCGGTGGTGGCATGGGTGGGGCTGGGCGCCAATTTGCCGGAGGACGCGCTCTACCCCAGTACACGCGTGGATGCCGCGGGCCAGCCGCTGAGTGGCGCGCATCGCTACCGGATGCATTTCAACAAGGGCCAGATGCCGCCCACCGATGCCTTCTGGTCATTGACCCTCTACAACAGCAAACAGGCATTCGTCGCCAATCCCCTTGGCCGCTACGCCATCGGCGACCGCGACCGGCTCAGGTATAACCGCGACGGCTCGCTCGATATCTTTATCCAGAACGGCCGCCCGCAGGGCAGCCGCGCCGCCAACTGGCTGCCGGCGCCGCCAGACGCCTTCAACCTGACGCTTCGCGTGTATTGGCCCCGGCAAGCGATGCTGGACGGTGCATGGAACGCGCCCGCGGTGGAACGGGTGGATTGATTTCGGGGCGGTTCCGGCCACAGGAATGAGAAAAACCCGCCAAGGCGGGTTTTTCTCATCAGGATGCTAGCGAACTGCCTGCCGGCTCAGAACTTGTATTTGATGCCGGCGTAGAGCGCGCGGCCGGAGCCCGGGTAGAACACCATGGTGTTTGCGGTCCGGGCATCGGTCACGGTGCTGAAGTCGCTCACATAGCGCTTGTTGCCGAGGTTGCGCGCATCGAGGAAGACCGTCACGCCGCGCTGGAAGTCATAGCTGGCTTGCAGGCCAAACAGCGCGTAGCCGGGCGCGCGCAACGTGTTGGCATAGTCGACATAGGCGCCGCCCGGCACCCAGTCGATGGTGCCGGCCACGCGCAGCCCGGCCGCACGGCTGTAGGCGATGGTGGTGCGCAGCACGTGCTCGGGCACGCCGGCGATGCGGTTATTGCCGTACTGCGGATCGTTGTCGAAGCGGAAGTCGCTGTAGTTCCACAGTTGCGACAGCGTGAGCTTGTCGCCCGAGCCGAACACGTTTTGCAGCACGTCGCCTGAGACGCCAAGCTCCACGCCTTGCAGCGTGGTGCGGTTGGCGTTGAAGGTGGCGGCCGGGATATTCGGGTTTGTGGTGTATTGCAGCAGCTGGTCGCGTACCAGCGAGCGGTATGCGGTCACGTCCCAGGAGAATCGCTCGCGCTTTCCGCGCGTGCCCAGTTCCAGTGTCCAGCCGTGCTGGGCGCTCAGCGGCACGAAGCGGGTGGTGGCAGCGAAGGTCTGGGTCAGGTCGCTGAAGTCGGGTACGTCCGCGCTGCGCGTGATGTCGGCAAAGGCCTGCACGTCGCGAACCGGCTCCCACAGCACGCCGAACTTGGGATTCACGCCGCTGTAGGCGATGCTGTCGGACTTGGCGGTGGGGTTGGCCGGCAGGCCGCCGTAGTCGTGGTAACTGCGGACATTGCGATAGGCCTTGGCGCCCGCCATCAGCGCGACGGTGGGCGTTACGTAAAGGCGGTCTTCAAGGTAGGCTTCGTAGTTATAGGCGTCCTGCGCGGCGTTGAGCGTCTGGGCGCCACGGTTGCCCGCGTTGTTGATGTACTGGCGCGCGTCGTTGTTGCCACCGAAGAAGCGCGCACCGACGATAAGCTGGTTGCGCAGGCCGCCAATGGTCTGCGTGCCGGTGTAGCGCGGGGCGAACCCGTAAGTCCAGGAGTCCTGGTCGATGACCTGGAAGATCGGGTGGTACAGGCTTTTGTGGATGACCCAGGTGGTGAAATCGAGCTGGCCGCTGTCGAGCTTGACGGTGGTCACGTTGGCAACGCGCTCGGTACGCGTATTGCGCGCCTGGTCGCCGGCCACCGCGGCGGGCGAGGCCTTCGTCGGATTGTTCAGTGCATCGGACAACGACAGCGAGCCGGGCAGCTTCTGGTCGACGATATAGGCACCGAGATAGAAGCGCGTTTCCACCGCCGGGCTGAAGCGGTAGCCGAAGTTGGCATTGAACTGCTCGTACTGGCCGCGCTCATGAGCGCGGTAGCCATCGGAGTGGTTGACGCTCAGGTTGGCCAGGAAATCGAAAGCGCCGATCTGGCGCGAGACCTGGCCGCTGGCGCGCACGGTGCCGAAGCTGCCGCCGTCCACGCGCAACTGGTTGGGCGCGTCGGCGGTCAGCGCGGTGGGCGTGGTGAAGTTGATGGCGCCGCCCAGCGTGGTGCTGCCATAGGCCAGCCCGTTGCCGCCCTTGTAGATTTCCGCGGCGCTCAGGCCGAGCGGATCGATCTGGTAAAAGTCGCCGCTGCCATCCGCGAAGTTGGTGGGAATGCCGTCTTGCAGGATTTCGATGCCGCGCGTGTGATAGCCGCGTGCAATGCCCGACCCTCGAACGGATAGCCGGAGTTCCTGGCCGTAGCGCTCCTGCACATAAACGCCTGGCGCATCCTTGAGGACGTCGCGCAGGTTGCTGGCGTAAGTGTCGCTGTAGGACGCAGCGTCGACAAAGCCTACCGAGCCGGCCGTCTGGTCCAGCGCCTGTTTCTGCTGCTGGACATTCGGCACGGTCAGCGATCCCGGCGCCTTGGCTGTCACGGTGGTCATGGGCAGTGTGACAGCGGCATCCGCCGGGGCCGGGCTGGCGGCTTGTGCGAGGGCGGCGCTGGTGAATGCCGCGGCGGGCAGGGCGGCGGCACGCCGCTTCCAGTGTCTGGCTCGTTTCATGTTTTCCCTTGTGACGCCGGACCTGCTTGGGGCCGCGCCTTTTCGTCGTGCTTGAATAGGCGCGTACGATACGGAAGACCCCCTGCCGCGCGCTATGTGACACAGTGCCGCATTAATTGCACCAGGGCACATCCGGGCAATGTGGACGGCAGGGCGAAGCCGTTCTTTTTACCCGTCGGGAAACAAGAAACAGCCAGCTTTCCGGCATGCTTCGCACACCGGAAAGCTGGCTGACGTATTTGCTAACTCGATTTGATTCGACCTGATTCGATCTGATTCGATCTAAACCGGCTTCATTCGATGCCGGGTTGCTCAGGCCGCGTGGCTCACGCAATCGACACAACCCGCTGCGTGGCCCGTGCCATGCTTTGCCGCATGCCTGCCGAGGACCGCCCGGCGGGAGGTGCGCTGCCAGGTGGTGGCGCCCGTCTTGCCGATTCGCTCACGCAGGCTGCGCGCGGCGGCCACCATATTGGCCAGCGCGGCTTCGGTTTCCGGCCAGGCGCGCGTCTTCAGCCCGCAGTCCGGATTGACCCACAGGCGTTGCGGCGGGATGACCTCGCAAGCCCGCTCGAGCAGGTGCGTGATGGCTTCCACGCTCGGCACGCGCGGCGAGTGGATGTCGTACACGCCCGGTCCGATCTCGTTGGGATAGTCGAAGGCACCAAAGCCTTCGAGCAGTTCCATGGCCGAGCGCGAGGTCTCGATGGTGATCACGTCGGCATCCAGCGCGGCGATGGCGGGCAGGATGTCATTGAATTCGGCATAGCACATATGCGTGTGGATCTGCGTTTCGTCCGCCACCGATGCGGCCGAGATCTTGAACGCGTGCACCGCCCATTCCAGGTACGCGGCCCAGTCGCCCTTGCGCAGCGGCAAGCCTTCGCGCAAGGCGGGCTCGTCGATCTGGATGATGCGGATGCCGGCCTGCTCCAGGTCGGAGACTTCATCGCGGATGGCCAGCGCGAGTTGCAAAGTGGTGGTGGCGCGCGGCTGGTCGTCGCGCACGAAAGACCATTGCAGCATGGTGACGGGCCCCGTCAGCATGCCCTTCATCGGACGCTCGGTCAGTGATTGCGCATAGCGCGTGGTTTCCACCGTCATCGGCTCGGGGCGGTACACATCGCCGTAGATCACGGGTGGCTTGACACAGCGTGAACCATAGCTCTGCACCCAGCCGTTCTCGGTGAAGGTGTAGCCGCACAGTTGCTCGCCGAAATACTCGACCATGTCGTTGCGCTCGGCTTCGCCGTGCACCAGCACGTCGAGTCCCAGGGCTTCCTGCTTGCGGACCGCGGTCTCGATTTCCGTGCGGATGCGTTGCAGGTAGTCCAGCGCGCCAATGTCGCCGCGGCGGTAGGCGGCGCGGGTCTGGCGGATCGCGGTCGTTTGCGGGAAGGAGCCGATCGTGGTAGTCGGCAGCGCCGGCAGCTGCAGCGCGGCGCGCTGGCGTTCGATGCGGGCCTGGAAGGGGCTTTTGCGTTCCGCCATGGCGGCGCTGACCGACGCGACACGTGCCTGCACCTGTTGGTTGACCACGCGGCGCGAGCTGCGGCGCGAGGTGAGTGCGGCATCGGTAGCGGCAAGCTCGGCGGCTACCGCGGCCTCGCCTTCATTCAGCGCGCGCGCCAGCACTTTCACTTCGGCCAGCTTTTCGGTGGCGAAGGCCAGCCAGGTCTTGATCTCCGCATCGAGCTTGTGCTCGGCATCGAGAGAAACCGGCACGTGCAGCAGCGAACAGGACGGCGCGACCCACAGGCGCTCGCCGAGTTCGGCGTGCAGCGGCGCCAGGATGGCCAGCGCGCGGTGCAGGTCGGTGCGCCAGATATTGCGGCCGTCGATCACGCCGGCGGATAGCACCGCATTGGCCGGCAGCACCTTGCGCCAGGCGTCGAGCTGCTGCGGCGCGCGCACCAGGTCGATGTGGAAGCCTTGCACCGGCAGGGCGGCAGCGCGTGCCGCGTGGTCGGCGGCGCTGTCGAAATAGGTGGCAAGGAGCAGCTTTACGCCGGAGCCGGCCAGTTCGGCGTAGGCGCCGTCATACGCATCGAGCCACGCCGGCGCCAGGTCCAGGCACAGCGCCGGCTCGTCGATCTGCACCCATTCGATGCCGAGCTCGCGCAGGCGGGCCAGGATGCGGCCATAAGCGGCCACCAGGCCGGGCAGCAGGCTCAGGCGGTCGAAGCCATCCACGTGGGTCTTGGACAGCCACAGGTAGGTGAGCGGCCCGATCAGCACCGGCTTGGCCGTCAGGCCCAGCGCCAGCGCTTCTTCCACTTCGTTGAAGAACCAGTCCACGCCGCCGTCGAAGCGGGTGTCGGGTGCGAGTTCGGGGACCAGGTAGTGGTAGTTGGTGTCGAACCACTTGGTCATTTCCATGGCGGGCTGCGCCTTGTTGCCGCGGGCCAGTTCGAAATACTGCGCCAGGCTCAGTTGCCTGGGGTCGAAGCCGAAACGCGCGGGCAGGGCGCCAAGCAACGCGCTCAGGCTCAACACCTGGTCGTAGTAGGCGAAGTCGCCCACCGCGACGCTGTCCAGCCCGGCTTGCGCCTGCGACTGCCAGTGGCGCTGGCGCAGCCCGGCTGCCACCTGGCGCAGGCTGGCTTCGTCGGTTTCGCCGCGCCAGAAGGCCTCCTGGGCGAACTTCAGTTCGCGCTGCGCGCCGATGCGGGGAAAGCCCGGGATATGGGTGCGTGCCATGCAATGCTCCGTATGTGAGAGGTGACGATGGCGCCCAGTTTGGAATCCAGAGTAAAATGAATCAAGCGATAAGATTTAATCAACGTATGAATCAGTTTCATATCAATCCGGCCAGACACTGTCCGGCGCAACGCAGGAGCCAGCCGTGATCGAGGTCAGGCACCTGCGCTCCCTGGTGGCGATCGCCGAGTCAGGCAAGCTGGCCTCGGCCGCCGAGCGCGTGCATGTGAGCCAGTCGGCGCTGTCCCACCAGATCAAGGGCATCGAGGCGCACTACGGCCTGCCGCTGTTCGACCGTACCCGCCAGGGCCTGCGCTTTACCCCGGCCGGCGAACGGCTGCTGGCGCTGGCGCGCGAGACGCTTGCCGCCATCAGCACGGCCGAACGCGATCTCGCCCGGCTCAAAGGCGATACGCGCGGGGAGTTGCGCATCGTGCTGGAATGCCATACCTGCTTCGACTGGCTGATGCCCGTGATGGACGAATTCCGCCGGCGCTGGCCGGAAGTGGAGGTGGACCTGGTGGCGGGTTTCCACGCCGATCCGCTGGCCTTGCTGGCCGAGGGACGCACCGACATGGTCATCGGCTCGCTGCCGCCGGCCAAGCGCGGACTGGCGGTGGCGCCGCTGTTTCGCTTCGAGATTCTGGCGGTGATCGCCAACGAGCACCGGCTGCGCAACAAGCGCCGGATCGAGGCGGCCGACCTGGCCGGCGAAACCCTGATCACCTACCCGGTGCCGGAGCAGCGCATCGACCTGATCCGCGAAGTGCTGGAGCCCGCCGGCATCAAGCTGCAGCGGCGCACTGCCGAGCTGACGGTGGCGGTGCTGCAACTCGTGGCCAGCCGCCGCGGCGTGGCCGCGCTGCCCAACTGGGGCGTGAAGAACTACGTCGACCACGACTATGTGCTGGCCAAGCGGATTGGCGCCAAGGGTTTGTGGAGCGAACTGTATGCGACCACGCCGGCCGCGCTGACGGAGCGGCCCTATGTGCGCGATTTTGTGTCTATCGTGCGCGATACCTGTGCCGCCGAGCTGGACGGGATCGAACTGCTGCCGGAGCTTGCATAGCGAGGACAGCAACGCCCGCAGCCGCAATTGCCGCTATCGCCGCTATTGCACCAGTTGCCCGCTGCGCTCCGCCACGCCGATGCGTGCCTCGGTGCCCGCATTGAACTGCAGGAAATCCGCTTCGATGCCATCGCTGAAGATCACGCCGGACTCGGGCATCAGCGAGCGCAGCACGATCTGCTGGCCGCGCGGGATGTCGCCATACACCAGGGTGGCATCGGTGGCGCGGCTGGGAAAGGGCTCGCGCACGGCGAATACCAGCCGGTCGGTATCCCACGGCAAGGCCTGATACGGCGCGTCCGCCTGCGCGATGGCGCGCGCGCCGGTGACGATGCTCTTGAGCCAGGCCGTAGAGCCGAGCCCGGTCGAGACAATGACCCCGCTCGACGATTGCACCTCGCACTGCATGCCGAGCCGGACCTCATAGCGCGCCGAGGTGTGGCTGCGCGGGCCGATAAAGAAGTCGTTGACCGCGTACAGCACCTGCTGGTCCGACAACTCGGCGCGCGCCATGGTGACTGGCCGGGCAGGGCGGCGATCCTGCATCGCCTCGGCCAGCACGCGCGCGAGGTCGCCAGCCTGGAACGGCAACAACACGCCGTCATAGCGCGCCGGGTCGGGATTCACGCCGAGCAGCGGCTGGCCATTGAGGTACTTCATGGTGTTGGCGACCAGGCCGTCCTGGCCCAGCGCCACGACGATGTCGTCCGGGCCGAACAGGAAATTAGGCAGGAACTGGCGGTCCACCACCTGCCTGCGCAGGTAGCGCGACAGCACGGCGGCGACCTGCTCGCGCGCTGCCAGGTAGGTGTCGTGTTCGCGCTGGTAATCGCTGATGTCCGCGCCCAGGTGCTCCAGGTAGAAGCGTGCCTGCGCCAGCGAGTGGTAGCGCGCCAGCAGTTCTTCCAGCCGCGTCTTGCGCGTCACCAGCACTACCTTGCGATCGGCGGCTGTGCCCATGAGTCTTGCTCCCTTTGTCCCGTATGGTCTCAGCCCCGGCCCTTGGCCTGCGGCGCCAGCAGCGACTGCAGCAGCTCCGGCGACATGTTCAGCTGCCCGATCCGCTCCGCCTTGTCGGCAATGCCGCCAAAGGCCTGCGCGATCAACTGGCCGGGGGCCATGCCCGATGCGGCCAGCGCCTGCACGATGCGCGCGTCTGCGCCCTGCAGCGCCTGCATCACGGCGCCAAGGCGGTGTGCCTCGGCCTCGGCGGTGGTGCGGGTGTTTTCGGCCTCCAGGCCCACGAATTCCTTGCGGCGCGCTTCCAGCGCGATCTGTGCTTCCATGCCGCTGGCTTCGAGTTCGGCCTGCTTCTTCTGCACCGCGGCTTCGGCTTCCATCTGCGTCTCGCGGATGGTGCGCTGCTTGAGTTCCACGGCGACTTCAGTGTCGAGTTCGCTTTCCTTGATGGCGCGTTCGTTTTCCACCGCGGCGTTACGGCGCGCGTAGATGGCGTCGTCGGCGGCTTTCAGGATTTGTTCGCGGACTTCGGCTTCCAGGGCGCGCGCGGTTTCCGCGCGTGGCTTGACGGCCACCATCGAGAACGAGAGGATTTCGAGCCCTAACGCGAGCACGTCCGGCTGGCTCTTGAGCGCGCCTTCGACCTGGCGCGCCATGCGGTCCGAGGCCTGCAGGGCGGAGCGCAGCGTTTCCGCGCTCACGGCCTGCTGCACCAGCACTTCCACCACGCCTTCGACGCGGGTGCGCAAGTTTTGCGGATCCTCGGAGATGTAGTTGCGGCCATCCGGCTTGAGCGCGAAATTGAGCATGGCGGCTGTCTTGCGCGGCTCGGCAATGCGATAGGAGAGATTGCCCTGCACCGTGACGGACTGGAAGTCGGTGGTGATCAGCTCGAAGATGTAGGGCAGGATCTGGCTGCCCACCGGCACCGCCACCAGCGAGGTGGTGGGCGCGTAGTAGTAGAACGACTGGCCGCTGCCTTCGCGGACGATCTTGCCGCTCTTCATCTGCATCAGGTAGGTGGTGGGATCTGCCTTGATGAATCGGATGCCGAACATGGTGGTCCTTTCGCGTGGTGTCTTTGGTTGCCCGCATTTGGCGGCGGGTATTAAGTGTGTCTGTGCCACTAATATAAGTGGGGCTGTGACACTTGTCAACTTATAATCCGGCCTGAACAGCCTGCCGCAAGGAGCGCACAGCCCTATGACGAAGCCCGCCGCGCCCGCCTTCGGGCGCCCGCTGACCACCGTGGACGTGGTCATCCTTACCATCCGTGCCGAAGCCTTGCAGGTGCTGCTCGTGCAGCGCCCGCGGCAGCCAGGCGAGCCTTTTCCCGGGCAATGGGCCCTGCCGGGCGGATTCGTGGACATCGAACGGGATCAGGATCTGCAGGGGTGCGCGCTGCGCAAGCTGGCGGAGAAGACCGGAGTGGATAGCCCGTACCTGGAACAGGTGGGCAGCTGGGGCAGCGCCACGCGCGATCCGCGCGGCTGGTCCACCACCCATGTGTACATGGCCTTGCTGGCCGATGCCACCCTGGCCCCGCAGAAGGGCGGCAATGCCGCCGACCTGCGCTGGGCGCCGGTGGAGGGCGATGGCGTGTCCGTGCCGCTGGCCTTCGATCACGCCGACCTCCTGGGCGCGGCGCTTGGGCGCGTGCGCGGCAAGACCGAATACACTTCGCTGCCCGCGCACCTGTTGCCGCCGGACTTTACGCTTGGCGAGCTGCAGCACGTCTATGAACTCGTGCTGGGCCGGCCGCTGGAGAAAAAAGCCTTCCGCACCCGCATGCTGGCGGCGGGCCTGCTGGAAGAGCTCGGCACGCTGAAGGACACCGGGCGGCGCCCGGCTTCGCTCTACCGGCTGCGAGAGCAGTCCGGGCTGGTCTATTTCACGCGGAGTTTCGAGCAGCGCGAGCGCGCGTGAATGCCCGCTGGCTACGTTGGCGCCGGATCCGTTCGAAGGGCGGGGGTGCCCATCACGGTATCGTCGATGGGGAAGTGCAAAATCGCCGCCAGCAGCCCGGCGGCTGCCGTGGCGCCCCATACCAGTGAATAGGAACCGGTCACGTCAAAGACGAAGCCACCTAGCCATGCACCCAGGAAAGAGCCGGCCTGATGGCTCAGGAAGCAGACGCCGAACAGCGTCCCCAGATGGCGTGTGCCGAAGATCTTCGCCACCAGCCCGCTCGTCAGCGGCACGGTCCCCAGCCAGGTCAGGCCCATCACGGCGGCGAAGATAACGACCGAGGCGGAGGTCTTCGGCACCAGCAGGAAGGCGCCGATGGCCACGCACCTGACCAGGTAGAGCCAGCCCAGCACGTACTGCTGGCGAAAGCGGCCGCCCAGCCAGCCACATGCCCAGCTTCCCAGCATATTGAACAGCCCGATCAGGGCCAGCGCCGTCGCCCCCAGTCCCATGGGCATATGGCAGAGCGTCAGATAGCCCGGCAAATGCGTGGCGATAAAGGCAAGCTGAAATCCGCAGGCGAAGAAGCCAATGGTGAGAAGGCGATAGCCGGGGTGCCGGCACGCCCTGGACAAGACTTCACGCAGGGAAAACGCCTGTGGCTCCGCCAGTGGCGCGCGGCACGCATCCCGGCGGTCCAGAAGGATCCCGAATGGCGCCACCACGAGCATCAGGAACGCGAATACGAACAGCGACGCCGATACGCCCGATGTTTCCCGCACCGCCTGCGCAAGCGGGACCATGAGGACCTGGCCGAGCGATCCGCCGGCACTCGCCAAGCCCATCGCCATGCTGCGCTTCTCGGGGGATGCCATGCGGCCAACCGCCGACAGGACGACGCCGAAGCTGGTGCAACTGATCCCGATGCCGAACAGCAGGCCGATGCCGACGACAAGCATGGCGCCCGACGGTGCCATGGCCGCGAGTGCCAGGCCGGCGGCAATGCTGACCGCGCCGGCGGCAACCACCGGCGCGGACCCGTATCGGTCTGCCGCGGCACCCGCGAACGGTTGCGCGAATCCCCACGCCAGATTGTGAAGCGCGATCGCGAACGCGATCACGGTGACCGGCATCCCGCGGTCGAACGACAGTGGCCCGATAAATAGCCCGAAGGTCTGCCGGATACCCATGACGACGCTCAGGATGAGCGCCGCCGACACAACGACGAGCGTTGCCTGGTGCGTTAAAGATGCAGCTTGCCTGCTGGTTGCCGTCAACATGGTGTTTGGCCCTCCTCGTGCCGCCAATACTGGCAGCGGAGGGGCGATGCGGCAAAGGAAAAGATCTTGACGACAGGTGAGGGAAATTCACCTGTGCTATCGCGGATCGATGCGCGATGCGCCGGCTTTGCCAGTGGCTTTGCTATGGAATTGAAATGGCGGCCGAGGCGCTGTCCTCGAAGGCCCCGGCTTCGCTCAGCAGCCACTGCCTGAAGCCGGAGAGGTCGGGCCGGTGATCCGCGCCCGCCGCACTTACCAGCCAGTAGGCGGTCTGGGCGGAGATCACTTCGGGCCCGATTTCGACCAGCGCCCCGCTGGCGAGATCGCTGTCGACCAGCGGCCGCCTGCCCAGCGCGACGCCAAGGCCCGCGCTGGCCGCTTCGAAGGCCAGCTGGATCGTATCGAAGCGCAAACCGCCGGATGACGCGATCCCGGCAATGTGCGCGGCATCCAGCCAGGCCTGCCAGTCTTCGCTCGCGGGGTTGACGTGGATCAGCGTCGCGCGCCGAAGGTCCATGGTGCCGTTTGCATCGAGCAAGCTGTCGCGATAGGCCGGGCTGCATACCGGGACCAGTTGCTCGCCGAACAGCCGGGTCCAGCAAGTGCCCGCGGTGGGGGCCCGGCTCATCCGGATAGCGAAATCGAACCCGTCGGCGGGAAAACCGACCAGCCGCTGCGAGGTGTCGACGGTGACATTGATATCCGGCCACCGCGCGCGAAAGCCATGCAGGCGCGGCAACAGCCAACGCGATGCCAGGGTGGGCGCGCAGCTCACAGCGATCGTGCGGTTTTCCCGTTGGTTGGGCAGGCGCTGTGTCCCGGTTTCGAGCAGGGAGAATGCCTTGGACACGTAGGTCAGGTAGTCCGCGCCCGCCGGCGTCAGGGACAGCCCGCGGGGCTCGCGGATAAAGAGCTCGACGCCGAGCGACTGCTCCAGTCCGACGATCCCGTGGCTCACCGCGCTTGGCGTGACGCTCAACTCCGCGGCAGCGAGCTTGAAGCTCTGGTGGCGCCCGGCGGCTTCAAATAAGCGAAGGGATGAGAGCGGTGGCAAACGACGTGGCATGACGCATTCCGAACGACCGGCTGGCACGGTATCCGCCGCGATGTGGAGGCACCGCGGCGCTGGAGACGGCGCCCGGCGCGGGCGTCACCGAGCCGCGCGCTGACCATTTCCGGCATCGGCGGCTCAGATGCATTCTAGCGAAGATTCCATGGCGGCCGGCTGCGCCGCCGGTACGGCGCGTTTTGCCGGCGCGGGGACATCCGGCACTTCCAGCACTTCCAGCACGTCGAGCACATCGGCGCCGTTTTCCAGCCGCTTGACGAACAGATCCAGCAGGTTCGCATCGCCGGCGGCGACCGACAGCGTGAGCTGGTGGGGCGCCGCCGCGTGGCCGAAGCGCATGTCGAGCAGGCGCAGCCCGGTGCGGCGGGCGTTGGCGAGCGTCCATTCGATGGCGCTGAAAAGGTCGCTGCGTTCGAGTTGCACTGCGAGGTTCAGGGTAGGCATGGCGTCGGCACCGGTGGGGGAGGCGGGTGTGAAGTTCATGCGGCAAATTTACCAGCGGGGCCCCAGAATGAGCTTCTTTATTGTCTTCGGTTTTGTGCAATTTGGAGATGGATTATCTATCTATGATAGATTGAGTAGTAACTTCATCTCTTATAGTGGCAAAAACCATGGCAACCACCCCGAAGCTCGATGAAACGGACCGGCGCATCCTGCGCGCGTTGCGGCGCGATGGCCGGCTCTCCAATCTCAAGCTGGCCGAGCAGGTCGGCCTGTCGCCCACGCCCTGCTGGAACCGCGTGCGTGCCCTGGAGGAAAGCGGGGTGATCGAGGGCTATGCGGCGCTGCTGAACCAGAAGGCGCTCGGCTTGCCCGATACCGTGCTGATAGAAGTCACGCTGGACCGTCACGATGACGACATGCTGGATCGCTTCGGCGAAGCGCTGGCCGAACTGCCGGAAGTGATGGAAGCCTACCTGCTGACCGGCGAATACGATTACCTGATCAAGGTGGCGGTGGCGGGCACCGAAGGCTACGAGGAGTTCCTGCGCCACAAGCTCTACAAGCTGCCGGGTTTGCGGCACAGCCATTCCACCTTTGTGCTGCGTTGCATGAAGCGGGAGCCGTCGGTCGCGCCTTGAGAGTGCTTCAGGCGTCAGGCTGGTTCCAGGTATCGGTGGACATCATGGCTGCCAGCGGGCGCCCCTGCCGCCAGCCTTCCACTTCCAGCATCGGCGCGGGATAAAAGGCCTGCACCGGCCCCAGGCAAAGAATGGCGATAGGCTGCGCGCCCGGCGGCAGTTTCAGCAGCGTGGCTAGCGCGTCCGGCGCGAACATCGAAACCCAGCCCAGCCCGAGATTCTCCACGCGCGCCGCCAGCCAGAGGTTTTCAATGGCGCAGGCGGCGGAGCATAGCGCCATCTCGCGCGGCATGGTGCGCCGGCCAAACACGGTGCCGTCGTCGGGCGCCAGCGCGACCACCAATAGCTCGGCGCATTCGCGCACGCCTTCCACTTTCAGGCGCAGGAACTCGCTGTCACGCTCACCCAGCGCCATCGCCGTGTTCTGCCGTTCGGTCTCGACCAGGGCGGCAATTTCCCCGCGCAGGGCGGGATTGGCGATACGGATGAAGCGCCACGGCTGCATCAGGCCAACCGAGGGGGCGCTATGCGCGGCATGCAGGAGGCGCAGCAAGGCGGCCTCGTCGACCGAAGCCCCCGCAATGAAGTGCCGCATGTCGCGGCGCGAGGCGATGAGGCGGTAGAAGCTCTGCTGCTCATCAGGTGAGAAAACGGCGGGAGGGCAGTTGGCTATGGTCGCGGGCATTGCGTGAGGGACGCCAAAGCCGGCATTGTAATCCTGTGCGGAGGCGGGCAAGCCGAGTGGGCGAGCCTGAAGATCGCCGATGTTGTTCGCACGAATAAGCGGTCAGGGCACAGGCTTGGACATCTCCGCGGGCGCGCTCGCCATCAACCCAGCCATGGATTCACGACGGTCAGGCCAACGCCTTCGAAGTCCTTTGCGTTGCGCGTGGCAAGTACGGCGCCATGACGAGAGCAAATTGCCGCAATCTGGGCATCTGCCATGCTGATGGGGGGCCGGCTTGAGCCCGCAGAGCCATTCGCGCACCTGCTAATGCCCGGACAGTGCAGGAAGCGAGTCCGCGTGTGTCACCAAAGGCAGGCCGGTCTCCTTGTCAGCTGCAATCGCCGCGAACCCCTGCGCCAGGTCCGCCAGCAGGTCGTCGATCGCCTCCAGCCCGATATGCAAGCGGATCACCTGCCCGCGCGCCGACCAGTCGGTGACGCTGCGCGCGGCGCGCATGTCGGCGATCACCGCAAGGCTCTCGAAGCCGCCCCACGAGGCGCCGATGCCGAACAGCGCAAGGCTCTCGATAAAGCGCTCGGCGGCATCCGGCGCGGCATTGCGCAGGGAGAACGACAGCAGGCCGTTGGTGCCGTGGCAATCACGGCGCCACAGCGCGTGTCCAGGGTCGCCGGGCAGGGCGGGGCAGAACACTTCGGCGACTTCGGGGCGGGTGCGCAGCCAGTGCGCCACCGCCAGGGCGCCGCGTTCGTGCTGGGACAGGCGGGCGCCCAGCGAGCGCATGCCCCGCTGCACCAGATAGGCGTCGTCCGGGCTGACAGCGATGCCGAAGGCGTCGGCCAGCGCGGCCAACGCGGGCCAGGCGGCCTCGGTCGTGCAGACCGTGCCCATCATGACGTCCGAATGCCCGGACAGGTATTTGGTCGCGGCCATCAGGGAGATATCGGCGCCGAGCGCAAGCGGTTGGTACAGCAGGCCGGAGCCCCAGGTGTTGTCGGCCGCCACCAGCGCGCCATGACGATGCGCCATGCCGGCGATGGCCGGCAGGTCGCACATCTCGTAGGCCAGAGAGCCGGGTGTTTCCACGTACACGAGACGGGTTTCGGGCCGCAGCCTGGCTTGCAGGTCATGGCCGTCGGCGGCATAGAAGCTGGTGGCAATCCCGTGCTGCGCGAGAAAGCCTTCGGCGAGCTTGCGCACCGGCTCGTAGACGCAATCGGGCAGCAGCACATGCTGGCCGGGGCGCAGATAGGCCAGCAGCGTCATTGCCGCCGCCGCCAGCCCGCTGGGAAAGAGCCGCGTACGGTAGCCGCCTTCCAGCTCGGTCACCATGTCTTCCAGTGCGAACGCGGTGGGGTTGCCGCGCGCGCCATAAGTGAAGAGGCGCTCGCTGCCGCGCCGCGCCCGCATCTCGCGCATCTGGGCCACCGAGTCGAACAGCACCGTACTGGCGCGCACCACGGGCGGGTTGACCGGCCGGCCGCCGTCCACGGAGGCGGTTCGGCCGGCGTGGGCGAGATGGGTAAGTATGCTGTGTTTTTTCATGGCCTGGCCTGGTAGGACGCCGCGCCGGGGTGGCACGGCGGTGATGACGGCTGGTGCTGGTCTTTTGTACTTTGTCTTTGCCTGTACAGGCGGCTGCAAGAGCCATGCCGCCCGTTTCGAATCCAGGCTGATCAGTCCACGCGGGCGCCGGAGAGCTTGACGATGTGCGACCAGCGCGCGATGTCGCTCTTGAGCTGCGCGGCGAATGCGTCCGGCTTGCTGGCTACCACGTCGCTGCCCCCCTCGTTGATCAGCTTCACCACTTCGGGCATCTGCAGCACCTGCGCGATGGCGCGGTTCAGGTAGGCGACACGCTCGGGCGAAGTCCCGGCCGGCGCGAACACGCCGTACCAGTCTTCAAAGCGGGCATTGCGATAGCCGAGTTCCTCTAGCGTCGGGATCTTGGCGAATACACCCAGGCGGCGTGGACTGGTGACCGCCAGCGCACGCATGCGGCCACTCTGGATAAAGCTCGCCACCGAGGAGGTGGAAGTGATCAGCACATTCACCTGCCCGCCCAGCAGGTCGTTGATGGCGGGGCCGGCACCCTTGTAGGGCACATGCTGCAGGGCCACGCCGCTGTCCTTGTCCAGCACCACGCCAACCAGGTGCGAGAGCGTGCCGTTGCCGGGCGTGGCAAAGGTGATCTTCTGCGGCTGCGCCTTGGCCTGGGCGGCCAGTTCGGCAAACGTCTGCCACGGCGCATTGGCTGCCACCACGATGGCCAGCGGCGCCGCGTTGATCTGCGTGACCGGCGTGAAGTTCTTGACCGGGTCGAAGCCGGGGGCGCTGTACAGCGTCGGATTGACGGCCATCACCGACACCTGCGAGGTCAGCAAGGTATAGCCGTCGGGTTTGGATTCGGCCACGAAGCGCGTGCCGATATTGCCGCCGGCGCCGCCGCGGTTGTCTGTGACTGCGGTCTGCCCGAGCACTTCGGTGAGTCGCGTGGTGACGATGCGGGTGACGGCATCGTTGCCGCCGCCGGCCGGAAACGGCGAGACAAAGCGCAGCGGCTGCGACGGGAAACCGCCAACCGGCGCCAGCGGCTGTGCAGTGGCGGACGTGGCCGTCGTGATGGCGAGGACTGCGACGGTGGCGAAAGTGCCGGCCAGTACCTGCTTGATGCGTGACATGAAGAACCCCTGTGTATGTAGAGAGATGCCAGAGCGAAGGGGGGCCGGGCGGGCTTCTGCGGCCCCTCTTGCCCCTGTGTTCCCGGAATGCCGGGACGTCCCCTTGGCGCTGCACCGTCGAGCCGTGCGGGAATCAGAGCCAGGCGACTCGCCTTGCCGTCCGCGCGCATGACCCAGCACGCGTGCGGGCGGGTGCTGGATGCGCGAAGGGCTCGGTCGCTGTTGGCGGGTCATGTTGCGTAACGATCCTGGGCTGGCCGGATCAGGCGAATCGGAAAGTGGCCAGTTCCTGCGCGTCAAGCTGGCCGATCAGGTTGGTCTCCCACGCCAGGTAGCGGCGCGCGGCCTCCTTGTTGCCGTCGTGGCGGTCGTGCACGAAGAACAGGAAATCGATGCAGCGCGCATCTGGCAGGCTGTTCGCCTCGTCCCCCGTGGCGAGCGTATTTCCCGCGGCCTGCCAGGCATCCACGCCGCCGGCCAGCAGGCGGACATCGCGGTAGCCGAGCACCGCCAGTTCGCCGGCAGCCAGCCCGGCCAGTCCCGGCTGGCCTTCGTCGCCGATCAGCACCAGCGGCGTGTCGCGTGGCACACCGGCCAGGTCGCGGGCAAAGACCGGGCGGATCGACCAGCGGCTGCCGGGCACGTGGCCGGCGCGATACGCCATGCTGGCGCGCACATCGAGCGCCAGCCACTGTTGCCCGGCCAGATCCGCGGCCAGCGCGGGGGCATCGACGCTGTGCAGGGGGCGAGCCGGCGCCTGCGGACCGGCGGGCGCGGCCAGGCGGCCGCCAAGCGCCGCCTCCAGCCCGCCTTCGAGCACCACGGCGTCGTGTCCCATCTGGCGCAGCCAGCTCGCTGCCACGGTCGCACGCACACCATCGGCATCGATCAGCACGAGGCGCGCGCGCCGCACGCCCACATACTGGTCGGTGGCCTGGATCAACTGGCCGCCGGGTGTGTTCTGGGCGCCGGGTACCGACCCGGCGGCATACTCCTCCGGCGTGCGGACGTCGCACAGGAAGGTAGTGCGCGAGCGGTCGTCGAGCCACGCGCGGGCCTCGGCCACATCGATGCGGGGGACGGAGAAGCGCTGCGCCATCGCCTGCGCGGCGGCGCGGCTCGCATCGAGGCCGCGGGGCGCGGCGTTGTCCGGATAGCGCCGCGTGCTGCCGTGTTCCAGCCTGAAGTCGTTCAGGTACCAGCCTTGCGTGCCGTTCTCCAGCGCGTATACGGGGTTGGGTACACCGAAATTGATCAAGGTCTGCGCACCGATGATGCTGCGCGTGCGGCCGGCACAGTTGATCACGATGGGCGTGGCCGGGTCCGGCACGAGGTCGCGCAGGCGGTAGGCCAACTCGCCATTGGGGCAGCAGATGGCGCCGGGGATGTTCATCTTGCGGAATTCCGCGACGGGCCGGCCGTCGAGCACCACCGGGGCTTGCTCGCCGGCCTGCATGGCGGCCAGTTCGGCGGCCGAGACGCGGGGCGTGCCGTAATGGTGCTCGGCCAGTTCGCCGAAGGTCTTGGATGGCACATTGACACCGGCGAACAGCGCATAGCCGGTGGCATGCCAGCCCGGCACGCCACCGTCCAGCACGAACAAGCGCGTGTAGCCGAGGGCCGCCAGGGCCTGCGCGGCGCGCGGCGCCACGCCGTCGCCATCGTCGGCCAGCACGATGCGCGCCGAAGGATTCGGGGCCAGCCGGCCTATGTCGAGTTCGAGCCGGCTGTAAGGCAGCGGTACCGCGTAGAAGGGATGGCCTTCGCCGTACTGGCCATGTTCGCGGATATCGAACAGGGCGATCTCCTCCTGGTCGTGCAACCAGCCTTTGAGGGCGGCGGGATCGAGCAGGGTGTAAGGGGTGGCAAGGATGTCGGGCATGCGGTTCTTCAGGCAAAAAGGGGGCCTGGCCTCCTGGCCGCGCACGGGCGGGAGGCAAGCGGTAGTGCGTTGGAAAAGGGCTTTGGCAGAGGCGGGTCGGTGCGGGCGTGTCAGTGCCGCACCTACCCGGTGCCGCTTAGCGGCGCGTCTTGACGCCCACGCTCATGGCCTGGCAACGGCCCGTTTCGAGGTCATAAGCGGTGCGGCTGGTCAGGGTTTCCAGGGCGCGGCCGTACATATGCAGGTGACGGATCACGGATTCGCCGCGAATTTCGACCGAGTGGATGTCGTCGGGCAGCAGCGCGATGCCCGAGCCCGGGCCCACTTCCACGGTGTGCGAGTGCGCCAGCGTACCCACGCCCGGCACGCTGCCGTCGTCGGTGCGCAGGTAGACGTCGTTGTACTCGGTCCCCGCCACGCCGGCCACGCAGGCCCAGGTGGTGTGGTCATGCGGCGGGATGCGCTTGCCCGGCCGCATTACGTTGAGGTACAGCGCGAAGCTCTGGTCGGGATCTTCCGCAATCAGGTAGCGGGCCTGGCGCTCGCCTTCCTCGGGCGGGGCGAATTCGCTCTCGGCCCACAGTTGCGGCCTGGCTGCCAGTTGCGCCACCTGATCCAGGACGCTGGCCAGCGAGTCGCGGGTGACACCGCCGCTGGCTACGATTTCCTTGATGGATCGAATGGTTTCCCCGACGGCGGCCTGGCGTTGTTGTGCGATCGACATGTCTCTAGAATCCTTGCTGAGTCTTGATAGTTCTTGGTTTGCGGGGCGGGACGTATCTTTGTCTGGTTTCACTGTAATGAAGGCCAGTGCCCAAAACCACTTAATCACCCATGAAAACACTTAAGCAAGTCTAATGAATGCGTAATCTCGACCTGGACCTGCTGCGCACCCTGGTGGCCATTGCCGACCACGGCACGTTTGCCGCGGCGGCCGAACGGCTGCATCGCACCCAGTCTGCCGTCACCCAGCAGATGCAGCGGCTGGAGGAGCAGGTGGCGCTGGTGTTGTTCGAGCGGCAGGGGCGCGGCAAGCAACTCACGCGGCATGGCAACAAGCTTGTGGAATATGCGCGGCAACTGCTGAACCTGAACGACGAGGCGTTGCGCGTGCTGCGCGAGGGCGACCTGACCGGATCGCTGCGTATCGGCGCGCCGCACGATGTGGCCGACACCATCCTGCCGCCGCTGCTGTCACACATCGCGCGGGCTTCCCCCGCCTTGCGGCTGGAGATCCATGTCGGGCGCAGCCCTTTCCTGATGGAGTCGTTGCGGCGAGGCGAAATCGACCTGACTGTCTCCACCCGCGAAGACAGCAGCCTGGATGGCCTGGTGTTGCGCACTTCGCCCACCATCTGGGTGTGCGCGGCGGATTTTGCCTATGAGCAGGGCAGCACGGTGCCCTTGATCCTGGCCGACGAACCCAGCCTGTTTCGCAAGCTGGCGCTGGAAGCGCTCAAGGAGGCCGGCGTGCCCTGGCGCGCGGCCTATTTTGCGCCGAGCCTGATTGGCATCAAGGCGGCCATCCGCGCGGGCCTGGGCATCACGGCCCGCAGCATCGACCTGCTTGGCGCCGATATGCGGGTGCTGGGCGACAAGGACGGGCTGCCGCGCCTGCCCGATGTGACGTATTACCTGTGGGCCCGGCCGAATGCGGCCAACCCGGTGGCGCGGCAGGTGTTCTCCATGCTCAAGACCACTTTGCAGCGTGGACTGGCGGCTGCGTGAAAGTGGCTTGAGGCGGGTGGGGGTAGCTTGAGGTGGTTGTGGAGGGGCGTGCGTGCTGGCCCTCAGGCGGCCTGCGCGAGCCGGAAGGCGCCGACCGCCTCGGCAAGCTGGCGCGCCTGCGTTTCGAGCGAACCGGCCGCGGCGGCCGCCTGCTCCACCAGCGCCGCATTCTGCTGGGTGACGGCCTCCATCTGGGTGACGGCCTCGCTGACCTGCACAATGCCGGCGCTTTGCTCAAGCGATGCCGACGAGATGTCTTCCATGATCCGCGCCAGGCGCTGCACGGCGTCCACGGTCTCGCTCATGGTCTGGCCGGCCTGGGCGACGAGTGCGTTGCCCGCACCGACCTTGCTGGCGGAGTCGTCGATCAGGGACTTGATCTCGCGTGCGGCGCTGGCGCTGCGTTGCGCCAGAGCGCGGACCTCGCCCGCCACCACGGCGAAACCGCGTCCCGACTCGCCCGCCCGCGCCGCTTCCACGGCGGCGTTGAGCGCCAGGATATTGGTCTGGAATGCAATGCCGTCGATCACACTGATAATGTCGGCGATCCGCTTCGAACTGCTGCTGATGTCGCCCATGGTCTGTATCACGCCGCGTACGTCGTCGCCGCCGCGCGTGGCCAGGCGGGCGGCTTCGGCGGCCAGTTCGCTGGCCTGGCGCGCGCTTTCCGTGTTGTTGCTGACCGTGGAGGTGAGTTCCTCCATGCTGGCGGCGGTCTGCTCGAGCGATGCGGATTGGTGCTCGGTGCGTGCCGACAGGTCGGTGTTGCCCGCGGCAATCTCGCGCGCGCCGGTGTTGACGGAGTCGGAGCTTGCGCGCACCTGGCTGACGGTGCGCGTCAGCGCCTCCTGCATGCGTGCCACGGCGGCGAGCACACGTCCCACTTCATTGCCGCTGGCCGCCACCGCGCGGTGGCTCAGGTCGCCCTTGGCCACGCGGTCGAGATGCTCGGCGGCGGCAGCCAGGGGCGCTACGACGAACGCGCGCAGCCCCAGGTGTACCGCCACGATCAGGCCCAGCGCTGCGGTGATGCCCACCACCACCAGTTTCACTACCAACTGGTAGCGCGCGCTGCTTGCTTCGGTTTCCTGTTGCGACAGCCGGGCCGCCTCCACCTGGAAGCGCTCGACACCCGCCGAGTAGTCCGCGCCCGAAGGCGTGACTTCCTTTTCGTTGAGGGTGGCATAGGCAGCAGCGTCGCCGCTGCGCAGCGCTGCCATGGCGCGCTCTATCGTGCCGGCATGGCGCCGCGCGGCGTCGGCGACCTGGCGGCGCAGGGACGCGTCCTGCTCTTCCTGCGCGGGCGTGGCCTCGAAGCGCTGCAACGCCCTGGCGGAATTTCCAAGGGCTTTGGCGGCGGCATCAAGTGCGCTGGCATCGACCCCGGCACCACCCTCGCGCGCCGTGGTGTAGGCCCGTGCCAGCGCTGCGCGGGCCCGGGTCATGTCCTTGTACGCATCGTTGAGCAACAGCGTGGTGGCGGAAAGCTGCTGGACGCGGCCGGTTGCCTGGTTGGCGGCTCCCAGCGCTAGCACGCCGACGCCGGCGCCAAACACGATCATGCATGCAAAGGTCACCAGGATGCCCAGCAAGGCGGTGCGCACGCTCAGGTTTTTCATCATCGGATCGGGACAGGGATTTGAGATCACTGGACTAACGGAGGCCGTGGCCCGGACTTGACCGGGATCATGCCGATGTTTGCGTCAGATCAATCCCGATGCGTGAAATAGGCGGCCAGGTGTCTGTTTGCGCACAACTTGCGGCCGCCCCTCAAGTTGTCGCCGCACCGCACCGATAGACGGGCTTTCCGCCCAGCGCGGGCTCCACAGCCATTAGCCTCCGGGCACCTCGCCATGCTTGCCAGCCTTACCATTCGCGCCCGCCTTCTCGCTACCGTTTCCCTGCTGTTCCTGCTTGCCCTGGGCGTGGGAGTGGCCGCCTTGCTCGGCTTGCGTGCCGCCAACGACGCGCATGAGTCCACCTACACGAACCAGCTCGCTTCGGCGCTGGCGCTGGGCGAAGCGGACCTGAGCCTCACCCGCGCGCGTACGGCGCTGGACCGCGCCATGCTCTACCCGGACAGCCCGGAAGCCAAGGGTTTGCTCGACCGTACCGAAGAGCTGACGCGGCGTTCGGACGAGGCATGGAAGCGCTTCATGGCCTTGCCGCGCGACAGCGAGGAAGACCAGTTGGCCGTGGCTGTCGCGGCCAAGCGGGAGGCCGCCAGCGATGGCATCGCCGCCATCATTGCCGCGCTGCGGGCCGGGGACCGCGCTCTGGCCGACCAGATCATGGACGGCAAGCTCTCCCGCCTGTTTCGCGACGCCAATGACAGCAGCCTCAAGCTGAGCCAGTTCCAGCTCAAGATGGCCGCTGGCAATTTCGAGGCGTCGCAGGTGGCGTATCGCCATTTCCGCAACGGGGTGATTGCCGCCATCGTACTGGCGCTGCTGGTGGCGGCCGCTTGCGCGGTGTTCCTGCTGCGCGCCATCGTTGGCCCGCTGGAACTGGCGCTGAAGCAGTTCGACCGCATCGCGGCGGGCGATCTCAGCCATCCCGTGCAGGTTACGCGCCGCGATGAGATGGGGCGCCTGCTTGAAGGCCTGGCGCACATGCAGGCCAGCCTGGCGCACACCGTGGGACGCGTGCGCCAGGGCGCCGGTGCGATCACCGCAGCCACGCGGCAGATCGCAGCCGGCAACGCCGACCTCTCCGGCCGCACGGAGGCGCAAGCCGCCTCCCTGGAGGAAACGGCATCCAGCATGGAACAGATGACCTCCACTGTGCGCCAGAACGCAGACAACGCGCGCCAGGCCAGCCAGCTTGCCGTCAGCGCGGCCGAGGTGGCCCACCAGGGCGGCGCGGTAGTAGGCGATGTGATGGCCACTATGGGCGATATCAGCGCTGCGGCCAAGACCGTCGCGGAGATCATCGGTGTCGTCGACGGCATTGCCTTCCAGACCAATATCCTGGCGCTCAATGCCGCCGTCGAGGCTGCCCGCGCGGGCGAGCAGGGGCGCGGCTTCGCCGTGGTAGCGGGCGAAGTGCGCGGCCTGGCGCAGCGCAGCGCCGGCGCGGCGCGCGAGATCAAGTCCATGATCGAGACTTCGCTGGCGCATGTCGCAACCGGCAGCAGCCTGGCCGGGCGCGCGGCCAGCACCATGGAGGATGTGGTCGCGGCGATTCGCCGCGTGACCGACATCATGGGCGAAATCGCCGCCGCCTCGGCCGAGCAGAGCAGCGGCATCGAGCAGGTCAACCGGGCGGTGACGTCGATGGACGAAGGCACCCAGCAAAACGCCGCGCTGGTCGAGCAGGCTGCTGCCGCGGCGGCCTCGCTGGAGGAGCAGGCGCGCCAACTGGATCAGGCTATCGCCGCGTTCCGCGTGTAAGCTGGCGGTCGGGCCCGCGCATATGGCGGGATGAGGGATGCGCGGTGGCGCCGCATGCCACTTTTGTGCGTTTGGTCCCATTGAACTAGGGTATACGTAGTGACAAAGGTGGCGGAACAGTGCCATCGTTGCCAGCAGGCGGCCTGCGGTGGCCGAAGCACCGGGAATCCCCGGTTTCCTCGCAAACGGACCTGAATCGTGCGTCGACGTCTCTGGCCCAGGCTACTGTTATTGGTGCTGCTCGTTAGTGGCGTCTACTTCGTCTGCGCGGCCGTCAGCGAGGAGCTGGCCACTTCGCGGTTGCAGGCGCGCTACTTTGCCGGGCGGGCGAAGGACATCGCGTTCGCGGTGCAGGACGGTCCGAGTGATCGCATCCGCTTTCCGGAAGACGGGCCTTATGACCTGCGCTTCGGCTACAGCCGCTTGCCGGAGTTCACGGAACTGCTGGAGGCGCGCGGTTATCGCCGCGAACGCCAGGCGCGCTGGTCCGACCAGATGCTTGAGCTGACCGATTCCGGCTTATTCGCGCCGTACCACGAAAAGACCCACGCGCGCCTCGACCTGCTCGATTGCAATGATGAGGCGTTCAATGCCAGGAGCGCGCCGCCCCGTACCTACGGCAGCTTCGACCAGATTCCAGGCTTGCTGGTGGGCGCCTTGCTCTTTATCGAGAACCGCGACCTGCTCGATCCCGAATTTCCCACGCGCAACCCCGCGCTTGACGTGCGGCGCTTCACGCGCGCCGCAATGGACCAGGGCGTGCGCTTTTTCAACGATAAGCACGACGCCGCCGGCGGCAGCACGCTCGCCACCCAGATCGAGAAATACCGCCATTCACGCGCGGGCCGAACCAGTTCGCCCAAGGAAAAGCTTCGGCAGATGGCCAGCGCGTCGATGCGCGCCTATTTGGACGGGCCGAACACCGTGGCCGCCAGGCAGCGCATCCTGCTCGATTACCTGAACTCCGTGCCGCTTTCGGCCCGTGCCGGCCTGGGCGAGATCAACGGGCTGGGGGATGGGCTGTGGGCCTGGTACGGGCAGGATTTCGACGAGGCCAACCGCTTGCTGGCGAATGCGGCAGGCCCGGGACCCGGCGCAGGCCAGGGCGAAGGCGAGCTCGGCGAGCGGCAGGCGAAGGTGTTCAAGGAGGCGCTTTCGCTGATCATCGCGCAGCGCGGGCCATCGCATTTCCTGCGCCGCAATACCGCCGGGCTGGTGGCATTGACCGACAGCTACCTGCGCTTGCTCTCGGCTGCGGGCGCCATCCCGCCGTGGCTGCGCGACGCGGCGCTGGCGCAGCCACTGAAGCTGTCTCCCCCGTCGCTGGACCGGCCCGAAATCTCGTTTGTTTCGCGCAAGGCCCTGAGCGGCGTGCGCACCGACCTGCTGCGCTATCTCGATCTCGACAGCAGCTATGAACTGGACCGCCTCGACCTGACGGCCCATAGCACCATCAATACCGGACTGCAACGTGTCGTCACCGAGGCACTATTGAAGGCGGGCACGCGCGATGGTGCCCATGCCTTCAACATGTATGGCCACAACCTGCTGCGCGAAGGCGACGACCCCGGCAAGCTGGCGATCAGCTTCACGCTCTACGAGAAGATCGACGGCGCGAACCTGCTGCGCGTGCAGGCCGACAACCTGGACCTGCCGTTCGACCTCAACCGCGGCGCGCGGCTTAACCTGGGCTCCACCGCCAAGCTGCGCACGCTGGTGACTTACCTCGAGATCATCTTGGAACTGCATGAGAAATATGCCGACATGACGCCCGCCGAGTTGCGTGAGGTCAAGCCGGCCAAGCTCGATGCGTTGACCCAGTGGGTTTTGAACTACCTGCTCACCGCTTCCGACAAGAGCCGTCCCGCCATCCTGGAGGCCGCCATGCTGCGCCGCTACTCCGGCGGGGCGGGCGAAGCGTTCTTTACCGGCGGCGGGCTACAGACCTTCACCAACTTCGAGCGTTGGGAGAACACGAAGATCATGCCCGTGCGGGAGGGTTTCGAGCATTCCGTGAACCTGGTCTTCATCCGCCTGATGCGGGATATCGTGCGTTACGAGACCTACCGGCTGCATCCCGATGCCGACGAGTGGCTGAACAACCCGGCCGCGCCGCAGCGGCGGGCCTACCTGGTCCGCTTTGCCGACAAGGAGGGTAGCGACTACCTGCGCGCTTTTTATTCGAAGTATCGCGGCAAGACCCATCAGGAAGCGTTGAAGCGCATGCTGGAAAACCGGCACTTCTCGCAGGTGGGGCTGGCGGTGGCGCTACGCAGCGTCGAACCCGACATCGATCCGGCGCAGTTCAACAAGATCATGCGCGCCACCCTGCCGCGCGTGGGGCTGACCGATGACAAGCTGGCGACGCTGTACCGCAAGTACGGCCAGACCAGCTTTTCGCTCAACGACCGCGGCTACCTCGCACGGGTGCATCCGCTGGAGCTATGGCTGCTGGATTACCTGCGCCAGCGGCCCGACGCCAGCCTGGATGAAGTCTTGCGCGACAGTACCGACCAGCGCCAGGAGGTGTACGCCTGGCTGTTCAAGGCCCGCAATCCCGGTGGCCAGACCCGCCGCATCCGCAGCCAGCTGGAGCGCCAGGCTTTCGCCGAAATCGCGCGGCGCTGGCAACGGCTGGGCTATCCGTTCAGCGGGATCACGCCGTCATATGCCTCGGCGATCGGCGCTGCCGGCGATCGTCCCGCCGCCCTGGCCGAACTGGTCGGGATTATCCAGGGCAATGGCGTGCGCCAGCAGGCGACCGCGCTGCGCAGCCTGGAATTCGCGCAGGGCACGCCGTACGCCACCGATTTCGGGCTGGCCGGGCAGGGCAAGCGGTTGTTGAGCGAGGACATTTCGGAGGTGGTGCGCGCGGCGCTGGTCGGCGTGGTGAATTCGGGCACGGCTGGCTCGCTGAAAGCCGCGCTGGGCAACAGCGGCATCGTGGCAGGCGGCAAGACTGGCACCGGCGACCATCGCTACGAAGTCTACGGGCCGGGCGGCCGGCTGATTTCCTCGCGCGTGGTCAGCCGCTCGGCCACCTTTGTGTTCTTCCTTGGCGACCGTTATTTCGGCAACGTTACGGCTTATGTGCAGGAACCCTACGCCGCGCGCTACGCCTTCACCAGCGCGCTGTCCGTGCAACTGCTGAAATCGCTCGCGCCTACGATCCTGCCGCTGGTGCGCGACGGCGGCGCGCGCTCTCCGCTGGCGTGCCGGCATTGAACGGCCGGCACGGCGGTCCCGCTGAATCCGCGGCTAGTCCCAGCAGTGGAGCCGCGCACAGTACGCGTCCTCGGAAGTCCGGGCATTGCGTTCGTATTCGGCGATTACCTGCAAGGTGGCGGACTGGAGCAAGGAGCCCGCGGTGAGCGAAGCGGCAAACTCGCGCAGGCCCTGCAGGCAAATCACAATGGGAGGTAAAGCTTGGTCCTGCATGATGCGTTGCTGGCTCGTTGATGGGCGGGATGTGCCTCCCGACAATTCGATTGTAGGTAGCGGCGAGCCGGGCAATTGCAAAGCAATGTGTCTGCGCGAACCTTTGTGGTGTTGGGCCGCAAATCAGTTGCGTCCGAGCCACGGAGTGTACCGCGCGAGCCGCGTGGCCATCACCATGGCTGCCCTGATTCATGGTGCGATGATGACTGCGGCAGCCATGCGGCCGGTGGGGCGTTGCGCGGCCACCACGGAAGCCGGCCCCGGCACAGGAATAAAGCAAGCCGTGGATGAGGTCGAGCGGGGATATCACATGGCCAGCCCCCCGGCACCTCGGTAAAAACATCGATAATGCGCAGTCCTTTGCGCGGCACGGAAGACGGGCGGTTGTCCTTGGGACGTTGTTCTATTATCATTAAATGTTAATCAAATTAACATGGCTGGCGCACTGGCTGGCACTCTGCAATCCCATGGAATCCAAAACCGCCCGTCTCACCCTGCTGATCGACCCGGTGAAGAAGAGCGCCTTCGAGAACCTGTGCGCGGCACAGGACAAGACGCCCTCCCAGGTAGTGCGCCAGTTGATTCGCGACTATCTTGAAATGCATGGCGTAGCTTATGCCACCAAGCCACGGCTTGGCGGCGAGGCGCAGGTGGGGGGCGAGGAAGCCTGAGCGCAGGCCGCCAAAGCGGCGGGGGCGGCTGGAAACGCGAGGCCGGCATCGCCGTCCTGAGTCGGCCGCGCGAACCGCCCGGGCTATCGCCTTGGGCGTCCCGACGTGAACGTTGGCCTCAGCGCCTGGAATGCCGGTCGCCGGGCACCGCGGACTGGTGTTCGGCCGGCCGTGGCGTGGTGATCCAGCGTGCTACCGCGGCGGCGTCCAGCGGGCGCGAGAACAGATAGCCTTGTCCCATATGGCATCCCTGCGAGAGCAGGAACTGGCGCTGCGCTTCGTTTTCCACGCCTTCGGCGACCACCGCGAGTTTCAGGCTGTCGCCAATACGGATGACGGCGCTGGCCAGTTCGCGGGCGGCGGCATCGCTTTCCAGGTCGATCACGAAACTCTTGTCGAGCTTGAGCTGGTGCACAGGCAACTGCCTGAGATAGCCAAGGCTGGAATATCCCGTGCCGAAGTCGTCCATGGACAAGCGTACGCCCTGTGCATGGATGGCCGCGACGGTGGCGGCAATGCCGGCGTCATCCTCCATCAGCAGCCCCTCGGTCATCTCCAGCACCAGCGCCTGGGCGGGCAGGCCGTGGCGAGCCAGGGTCTCGGCCACTTGTGCCGGCAGCCCCGGGTCCCGGAAGCTGGCGGGGGAGATATTGACCGAGATCGTGGGCACGGACAGCCCCTGCAGGCGCCAGGCGGCGAGTTGCGCGCACGATTGCTCCAGCACCCAGCGATCGAGTGCGCCGATCAGGCCGCTGTCTTCGGCCAGCGGTACGAAGCGGTCGGGTGACACCACGCCGAAATGCGGGTGATGCCAGCGGACCAGGACTTCCAGGCCGTAGAGCCGCCCATCCCGCAGGAACACCTGGGGCTGGAAATTGAGATGCAATTCCTCCGAGAGCAAGGCATCGCGCAGCGCCGATTCCAGCGCAAGGCGCTCCTGGGCGGCCCAGTTCATCTCGATGCTGAAGAAGCGGAACAGGTTGCGCCCCGCGGCCTTGGCGTCGTACATGGCCATCTCGGCGCAGTGCAGCAGGTAGTCCAGGGCATCGCCATCGGCGGGAAACATGCTGATTCCGATGCTGGCCGACGGCGCGATGCTGGCGTGATCGATGCGCAGCGGCTGGTGCAGCGCGGCCAGGATGCGCTTGCCCGCGGCAATGGTCCGGGCGCGGTCGCTGTCGGGCAGCACCAGAGCGAACTCGTCGCCCGAAAGCCGGGCCACCAGCGCGGATTCCCCGGCATGCGCGATCAGGCGCTGGGCAACCTCGCGCAACAGCTTGTCGCCGCCGGCGTGGCCAAGCGAGTCGTTGATATGCTTGAAACGGTCCAGGTCGACGAACAGCACGCTGAGCGTGGTGCCGGCCTGGCGCGCGGCGGGCAGCAGGGTGCTAGCCTGCATCTGCAGCAGGCTGCGGTTGGGCAGGCCGGTCAGCGAATCGTAGTGGTCGAGCTGCATGATCCGCTCGGCCGCTGCCTCGCGTTCAAACGCGAGCTTGCCTAGCGAAGTGCACACCTCGAAGAGCTGCAGGTGGAACGCATCGGGCTGGCGGACAGTGCGATAGTAGAACGCCAGCGTGGCGAGTACGCGCCCGTCGCTGGCCTTGATCGGATACGACCAGCACGCCGCCAGGCCAAGCGGCAGGGCGAGATCGCGGTAATCCGCCCACAGCGGATCGTTGGCGATATCGCTGACCACCACCGGCTCGCCCAGCCAGGCGGCCGAGCCGCAGGAGCCGGCAGCGGGCCCTATGCTCATGCCGTCCAGTGCCGCCGCGTAGTGCGCCGGCAGGCTCGGCGCGGCCAGCGGGCGCAAACGGCCGTCGGCGTCCACCCGCAGTACCGAAGCAATCACTGAAGGCGCAACGCGTTGCACTTCCTCGCAGATCAGTTCCATCACGGCCGGGAGCGGCTGCTCCATCACCATGGCCTGCAACACCTTGCGCTGCAGCAGTTCGTAGGCTTTCTGCTGCGTGATATCCGTGAGGATGACGATGCCGTGATGCCGGTCGCCCCCGGTCGGATGACGGTCGCTGGCGACCAGATGCCGGACCGTGGCGGAGACCCACAGCGGGCTGCCATCGCGCGCGTACACCAGCGCTTCATGGCGTTCGCCGCCGGGGGAGGCGCGGTGGGCATGCAGCCGTTCCATCACGCCCGGATCCGTGAATTCGCGGGCCAGCAGCTCGCGCGGCGTCTTTCCAACCATCTCGCCGCGCGTGTAGCCGAGCATGCGCGTGAGCCCGGCGTTCGCGTACACAATATGCCAGTCGGCATCGACCACGAGGACCGCGCTGTCGATCTCGTCGGCGATGACCGAAAGCAGTGGATGGTCGTCGCGGCTGGGTTCGATGCTGCCCGCCACCTTCAACAGTAGCGTGCGCAGCGTGACGTCTCCGAGCCGGGTACTGGACTCCGCGATAAAGCCAAAGCGCCGCTCGCCGTCGGGCCGCAGGATCTGGACGGCGGGCAAAGGCAGGGCATGCTCGCCGTCCTGGCCGGGTTCCGCGCCGTGAGCGCGCGCGGCGATGCCGGGCAGCTTTTGCACGAGCGCGTCCACGTCCATCCCGAAGACTTGCTTGCGGGATGCCCCATAGAGTGTCTCCGCCGCTGCGTTCAGGAAGATCACCCGGTTGTCCGCGTTCAGTACGAAGACGGCGTCGGAAGCTTGCTCAAGCGAATTGCGGAACAACTGATGCGGGTCGGCTATGCTGAGCGCTTTGTCTCTGTCTGGCATGGGTGAGGTAAACGTCGCTAACGCCCGAGAATGCCTGCCTGGCCCGCCTGGGCTCATGGGACATTGACTCGGCTCTGATGCAGGTATCGGCATCCGATAGCGGATCCTGAAGTTTTTTTTGCATACCGCTTTCCGGGAATTGATTCAGCGACCGCCGAAAACCGCGGGTTGCCCGCGCAGGACCGCAATGGCAGCGCCTGCCGCAAGACTGGCGCGACGCGGCAAGCTTGGCATAATGGCGCGCTGTCCTGGCGGCGCGATGCACGTGCCGTTCCCACCGAACCGGAATTTCCCATGATCATCTGCGCCGGCGTAGGTCCCGGGCACCTTGACTTCCTCACCCTTGGCGTAGCAGACCTCATCCGCGGCGCCGACATCGTGGCCGGATTCGATACGGTCATCGAGGTCATACGGCCGCTGGTGCCGCCGAATGCCCGGATTGTCACCATGGGCTACCAGGACCAGGTCGAGCGGCTCGACTGGGTTGCGGCCAAGCATCATGCCGGCCGCCGGTGCGTGGTGCTGTTCATGGGCGACATGCACTTCAGCGGCTTCCAGTACCTGGAGCGGGTGGAGCGGGCTTGCGGGCATCCGGTGGAAACCGTACCTGGCATTTCCGCCGCCCAGGTGCTGGCCGCGCGCGGCAAGGTTTGTTTCGACGAAACCACCTTCCTGACGTTTCACCGGCGCGGCGACCTGGATCCGTTCAAGCGCCATCTCCTGCATGTGCTGGCGGACCAGCGCAATGCCATCGTCATTCCACGTCCCTGGGATTTCATGCCCAGGGACATCGCCGCCTGGCTGGTGGCCCAGGGCGTTGCGCCGGCGCACCCGGTCGAGGTGTGGGAGAACCTGACGCTGGCAGATGCCGCGTGGCGGGGCACGCTGGCGCAATGCACGCAGGCGTTCAGCGACATGAGCATCATGCTGATCCGCAGCCTGGCGCCGATGCCCAGCCAGATTGAGCCACGGCGCACCCCGGCGCAGGGGGACTCGGGGCAGGAGGAAACTTGATCTGCCGCAACACCCGCGCATCGCCCGCTTGCGCTGCACTGCACACGGAGTAGAGTCCATCACGGATGGTCGGACAACGTCTCCGCGCGTTCGCGGACGTCCCCGGAACGGAGGGAAAACACCATGGATTTCAAGACCGTGCTGGTCGAACTCGGCTCCGACGCTGGCTGTGCGGATCGCGTCGGCCTTGCCGCCGGGCTGGCGCAGCGCTGCGCGGGCCATGTGATCGGCGTGACGGCCACCGGCATGCGGCTCGAGCCTTTCCGGGGCGCGGGCGACGAGGCCGGGCGCTACGCCGAACTGGCCAGGCGCCAGTTGCTGGCGCAGGGCGCCGAAGCCAGCGCCGCGTTCCATCGTGCCATGCACGAGGCGGCGCCGGGCGTGGGCTTCACGCACCGGCTCATCGAGGACGAGCCCGGCTGGGCCCTGGCCCAACAGGGTCGGATGGCCGACCTGGTTGTCCTGGCCCGCCCGCCCGGCCCGGAATCCGTCCCCGTGCTGGTGGCGCAGACTGCAGAGTATGTGATGCTCAACGCCGGCCGGCCGGTGTTGCTGGTGCCGCCTGGCGCGCGCCGCCTGACTTGCGAGCATGTGGCCATCGCCTGGGACGGCGGACGGGAGGCTGCCCGCGCGGTGGCGGATGCGATGCCCCTGCTGCGCCAGGCGCGGTGCGTCACGGTGGTTTCGGCGTCGAGCACGCATGATCGGAAAGGCACCCACGACATGCCCGATGTCCCCGGCGCGCACGCAGGCCTGCGCGATCATCTGGCGCGGCACGGCATTGCCACTGTCATGCATACCGTGCAGGGCGGCGACCGGATTGGCCGGCTGCTGCTGGAAGCCGTGCGTCACCTGGGCGCCGATCTGCTGGTGGCGGGGGGCTATGGTCACGCACGCCTGCGCGAGCTGGTAACCGGGGGCACCACGCGCACGCTGATGCGCCATGTCGAAATTCCGTTGCTGATGTCGCACTGACGGGCCAGCGGTGTCCAGGGCTGCCGGCTTGCATTGAATGCTTCAGTCAGGTGCCACCCTGGCCGCGCCTGGCTATTTTCCCATGCGATTGCCGACGCCAAGGCTGGCGTGGTGCGGCCTGGCGCGTGCATGGCAAGGCGCGGTCTTCGTGCCGGCCACGCTGGCCTGCATGGCGCTGTTCGAATGGCGTGAATGCCTTGAATGGCCGGGAGATTCTCGCGCAAGCCGCCCACGCTTAAGCTTTGCCGGGCACAATCACGGCTGCCGCGCGAAGCGAAATCACCGGCCCCCTAACCCACACGCCCCCAGCGCCATAGAGAGAAATCGATGGAAGTCGATACGATAGACGAAGAATCCGGCGAGGACGCGCCAGCCAAGGCCCAGGCTGCGCGCCGTAGCACGTGGGTGAGCGTGGCGGTCAACATCCTGCTGACCTGCATGCAACTGCTGGCCGGCCTGTTCGCCGGCTCGCAGGCGTTGATTGCCGATGCCATCCACTCGTTGTCCGACCTGGTCTCGGATTTCGTGGTGCTGTTTGCCAGTCACCATAGCAGCAAGGACGCGGACGCCGATCACCACTATGGCCACCAGCGTTTCGAGACGGCCGCGTCGCTGGCGATCGGCGTGCTGCTGCTCGCGGTCGGCGCCGGCATGCTGTGGTCGGCCGTGCAAAAACTCGAGCATCCGGAGTTGGTGCTGCCGGTCAAGCCCATCGCCCTCTGGGTGGCATTGGGCGCGCTGGCGGCAAAGGAGCTGTTGTTCCGCTACATGCTCGCCGTAGCCGAGCGCGTGCGCTCCAGCATGCTGGTTGCCAATGCGTGGCATGCACGCTCGGATGCGGCTTCGTCGCTGGTGGTTGCGGTCGGTATTGGCGGCAATATGCTCGGCTACCACCTGCTCGACCCGGTAGCGGCGCTGGTGGTTGGCCTGATGGTCACAAGGATGGGCTGGACGTTTTCCTGGGACGCGCTGCACGACCTGATGGATCGCGCCGTGGACGAGCAGACCGTCGAGGCGATCCGGCAGGCCATGGCTGCCACGGCAGGCGTGCAGGGCCTGCATGACCTGAAGACGCGCAAGATGGGCGACTTCATCCTCGCTGATGTACATCTCGAGATCGATGGCGCAATCAGCGTGGAAGCCGGGCACCGTATTGCCGTGGAGGCGCGCCGGCGCGCGCTGGAAGTGCGCGATGTGTTGAACGTGATGACCCATGTCGACCCGGTCCCGGTGGTGCCGCAGGCAGCGGCGGAGCCGGTCCGGCCAGGCGCGGCATGACTGGCCGCCGCGCCGTGCATTGATCGGCCGCGGCGATCAAACCATCGGGAAATGCGGATTCCCGCATCGAAGACAGCCCCCTATACTCGCGCTCACCGGAACACGCCGCGCGGCAGATTCCAGGGCCGCGCGCCTCCGGTTCCAAGAAATGAAGGCAAAGACCTGACCGAAGCGAGGGGAGACAAAGATGGAAAAAAGACGGGCTGTTGCCTGTGTAGTCATGCTGGCTGCCAGCGCCATTGGCATGCAAGGCGCTGCGGTTGCGGCCGAGGCGTATCCGGCAAAGGCGATCCGCTTTGTCGTGCCCTATCCGCCGGGCGGCCCGACCGACCTGATGGCGCGGTTGCTGCAGGCCAGCATGCAGGCGCGCTTCGGCATTCCGGTGGTGGTGGAAAACCGCGCCGGCGCCGGCGGCAACATCGGCACCGATGCCGTGGCCAAGGCGGCGCCGGACGGATATACCATCCTGCTCGCGGCGAGCGGACCGATGGCCGTCAATGCCACGTTGTACAGGAGCCTGCCGTTCAGTCCGCAGAAGGATCTCGCGCCCGTGATCCAGATATCCGCGTTTCCGCTGGTGCTGGAGGTTCATCCGTCCAGCCCGCTCAAGGACGTGAAGGCATTTATCGCCGCCGCCGGCAGCAAGCCGGGCGACTACAGCTTCGCGTCGGCGGGCAACGGCACGCCGCAGCACCTGGTCGGCGAACTGTTCAATACCGCCGCCGGCACGAAGATGCAGCACGTCGCCTACAAGGGCGCGGGACCCGCGCTCAACGACGTGCTGGGTGCCCAGGTGCCGGTGATGTTCGATATCCTGGGCAGTTCGCTGCCTTATATCAAGGCGGGCAAATTGCGGGCGCTGGCGGTCACCACCAAGGCGCGCGTGCCGGCTTTGCCGGACGTGCCGACGCTGGCCGAAGCTGGCCTGCCGGGGTTTGAGTTCGTGGCGTGGCACGGCATCGCCGTGCCGGCCGCGACGCCGCGGGAGATCGTGTTGAAACTCAACGGCACCATCAACACCATCTTTGCCGATCCCGAATTCCGCAAACGCTGGGAAGCCATCGGGACGCCGGTGGTGGGCGGCACGCCGGAGGCCTTCGGCACGCTGATACGCAGCGAAACCACCAGACTGGGCAAGATCGTGCACGAAACGGGCGCGACCGTGGACTGAGCGGTGCAGTGCGGCGTGCCGATTCCCGGCAGGATTGCCATCCCGGCCTTGAACGGGCATCCGGCGGCCGCACGCTTCGTGCCGCCGCGAAGCAAGAGCAGGTGTCGTTGATCGGGTATGTGCGGCTCTCGCCCGAGGCGGGGCGGATTCTGGCAAGCTGGAGCGCTTAGGCCTACAGCAAGGTCGAGTCAACCGCCAATATCTTCGGCGCCATATCAATCAGGCGGTCGGCCTGGCGGCGGACCAGGGCAGCGATCGAGCGCACCATGTCTCGCTCCTCTCCGACATACACCAGATCCTCGGCTTGCCCGGCGGCCTGCGCGGCAGCGGCGCGCGCCAGGCTTGTCATGGTCCGCACGGCGGTCGGCCTGCGGATGCCGATGCGTGACATGAAATCCGCGAAGGCATAGGGCGTGGCCTCCGCCATGTCGAACGCATCGCCGATCGCCATCGCAAAGTCATGCAGGAACTGATCGTACTGGACCACGGAGACCAGGTCGTAGAAGGGCGCGGGCGTCAGCCCGGCTCGCGTGCAGAAGAACGAGAAGTTCTTCCCGTGCGCGTCGCTGTTGCCGATCAGGAACTGGAAAATCGCCCATTGCAGCATGATGCGCTGGGCGACGGCCTGGTTGACCGTTTTCTCTCGCAATGAAAACAACCGTGCGAAGCTGACGCCGTCGCGGATCGCCGCAACGTCCCTGGCGGCGCCGAAATTCCGTTCGTATTTGTAGCTCACCGGAAGATCCAGCGCCTGGCACGCGTCGACGATATGCAGGCGCCTGACGATGCCGTTTTCCTTCACGCGGTCAAAGCGCGTGACCAGCAGGACCGGGCTGGGAATGCGGCGAATCGACACCGGCGCCACGGGCAAGCCCAGGCGGCCGGCCAGCGTCATGCAGAAGTGTTCGTTTGCCACCATGCAGCTGGCCGAGTCATGGACCGGCTCGGGTTTGACGATGTGGGTGGACGCGACGCCGGCCCCGTCGGCCAGGTAGATGCGCTCCCCTTCCATGAAGACAGCCAGTTTGTCCTGGTAGCCGGCGATGGACAGGCGAACCCGGCCATCCCAGACGGTGAAAGGCACTTGCTCCCGGTCGCGGATGCGCTGGTTCAGTTCAGCGGCGGAGATCTCGCGCAGCTGTGGCGCCTGCGCCGGCGGCGGGGCGTCGGCATGAAAGCTGAGTGCCCCCGCAGTTTCCCCGCCAAGCTGGCGGATCAGGCCGTAGACGTTGTTCTTTGAGACTTGCCCGTAGACCGAGGCGATGTCCAGTGCCCGCCCTTCGGGAAGCAGGTTCTCAATAAAGCGCCTGAGACTTGCCGAACTGGCCGGCCTATCGAAGGGGATGGCTGGCGAGAGCGGGTAGCGATGCGCGGCCGAACGCCAGGCCTCGTCATAGGCAAACGAGAAACTGTCTTCCAGCGCGTCATACTGGACGGTTCCCACCAGATCGGAACCATCGAAAACGCGGAGCGAGTGCGTTGCCATCAGGCACCCTCGAAAGCGATGGCGGGAATCTCGATATCCGCGGTGGCCGCCTTCGGTCCCAGGATCATGCCAAGGCCCAGTCCGGAAAGGACGAGCAGGAGCTTGTCGGTCTGGACCGGGCGGCCATTTTCCAGGCGCGACAGAAGATTCGCCGATACGCCGCAAAAGCTCGCCGCGTCGTCGATCCTGAGCTGCTGCTTGAGCCGGCGATGACGGACGAGCGCGCCGAGTTCGCCAAGACTGGAGATCCGCGGCTGGGGAGGGGGCAGGGAGGTTGGCAACTGGCGCGGCATATGGTTTGAGACTTCCTGGCGTCTGGGGGATTGTTTCGTTTTACGGAAACAAGGGTCACGCGAAGTGAAACCTGGTTCATTGTTTCCGTAAATGGAAACAATAGGATTGATGACGGCCAAAGTCAATATAGTTTCCGTTTGGCGAAACTATAGTGCCTGGTGAGGCATGCGAGGCGGCTGAAACAGGGTGACCATCCACCTCGACATCGATTCGGTGCGCGCGCTGGAACGGGCCTTGAGCGCCTATCCGGGCGCCATCCTGGTGGTGTCGCACGACCAGCGCTTTCTCGATGCGCTACGGCTGACACATCGGTTGGCCTGGCACGGCGGGGAGTGGCGGCTGGTGCCTTGCCGCTGAGGCGCCGGCGTCAGTTGCCCGCGTCGCCAGGGTGTTCGTCGACCGAGCGGACCGCCGCGCGCCGCAAGGCGTCGAGCGCGGCGCTCACGGCGGTGCGGCCGAAGCCATCGTCGCGCCAGTACATCGACACCGAGCCGAAGCCGGCAAGCCGCAAGGGCAGGATGCGCAGGGCGCCGAGTTGTTCCAGGCGGCGCGCGGTCCGGTGCGAGGCTACGCCGATCATATTGCTGTGGTTGAGCAAGGTCAGGTTGAGGATGACCGAGTTCGACTCCACGCAGTCGCCTGGCATGCTCTCGCCAGCCGCGTTCAGCGCCGATTCCAGCGTGTTGCGGATGGGCGTGCCGCGCGGCCAGACGATCCACCGGTAGGCACGCAGATCGCTCCAGGCGGGCTCGGCTAGCTCGAACAGCGGGTGGCGCGGGCGCGTCACGAAATGGATCGGCTCCATGTAAAGCGCCTCGGTGCGCATCTGCCCGTCTTGCAGTTCCGGGGCGGAGCGTCCCACCACGATATCGGCCTCGCCCCGCGCCAGTTGCGCCATCAGCAGGTTCATCGTGCTTTCCACCAGCCGGACCTGGGCTTTCGGCAGGCGCTGCAGCAGGGAGGTGACGGCAAGCGGCACGGTGTCGGCGGCAGAGGCACCCGAGGTGCCGATCACGACCAGGCCGGCGCCGCCTTCGCGCATGGCCTGCATGTCGTCGCGGGCGCTATCCAGGTGCGCCTCGATGCGCTGGGCGTGCGCAATCATCGATTCGCCATAGGGCGTTGGCCGCAGCCCGCGCGCGTGGCGCTCGAACAGCGGCAGGCCGATGTCGTCTTCGAGTTCCTTTAGCCATTTCGACAGGGCCGGCTGCGTGGTGCTGAGCGCCACGGCGGTCTGGCTCATATTGCCGGTCTGGGCCAGGCTGAGCAGCATCTGCAAGTTGCGCAACCGGAGGCGCTGGGTCCAATCCATCAGGGTATTCCCTTTGAGCTATATCCATATCGATATGGATAAGAGGAATTGATTATTTTACAAGGTATATCTCCGGGCGTATAAATCTTCCATCGAAGCCCACAGCCCGCAGCCCGCAGTGGCTGCTCCCCGCCCCGCAGGGCGATGGACCCGGAGACAAGCATGTCAGACGCAAGCAAGAACGCGGATCGCTCGGCGTATTACGGCCGCATCGGCCGCAACCATCTGGCCCCCCTGTGGGAATCGCTGCACGCGCTGGTGCCGCGCGAGCCGCGCCCGCAGGCGCAGCCGGCGATCTGGAAGTACGCCGAGATCCGTCCTCTGGTGATGCAGGCTGGCGAGGTCATCAGCGCGGAAGAGGCCGTGCGCCGCGTGCTGGTGCTGGAGAATCCCGGCCTGCCCGGCAAGTCGAGCATCACGTCCACCCTCTATGCCGGACTGCAACTGATCCTGCCGGGCGAGATCGCCCCCAGCCATCGCCACACGCAATCCGCGCTGCGCTTTATCGTGGAAGGCCGCGGCGCCTGGACCGCCGTCAACGGCGAGCGCACCACCATGCATCCGGGCGATTTCATCATCACGCCGTCGTGGACGTGGCACGACCACGGCAACCCAGCCGTGGCCGACGGCGGCGAGCCGGTGGTCTGGCTCGACGGGCTGGATATCCCGCTGCTGCAGCACCTGGACGCCGGGTTTGCGGAAAACTATCCCGAAGCCTCACAGCCTGTGCTGCGTCCCGAGGGCGACAGCTTTGCCCGCTTCGGCCACAACATGCTGCCGGTGCGCCACCGCGTCACCGATCCCACTTCACCAATCTTCAGCTACCCGTACGCCCGCAGCCGCGAGGCGCTGGACCAGCTCTACCGCAATGGCGAACTCGATGCCTGGGACGGCGTGAAGCTGCGCTACGTGAACCCGGCAACCGGCGGCTGGCCGATGCCGACCATGGCGACCTTCATGCAGTACCTGCCGGCCGGCTTCCAGGGCAAGACCTATCGCAGCACCGACGCCACCGTCTATTCGGTGGTGGAGGGGCGCGGCACCGTGCGCATCGGCGAAGCGCAGTTCCAGTTCGAGCCGCGCGACACCTTCGTGGTGCCGTCCTGGCAGCCCGTGCAACTGGCTTCGGTCGGGGACACGGTGCTGTTCAGCTATTCCGATCGTCCGGTGCTGTCCGCGCTCAACCTGCTGCGCGAAGAACGCACCTGATCTTTTTTGCCCGGGGGCGGAACGCGGCGCGTGCCGGCCCTGCAAGGCTTCATCCATTCTTTCCGTGTGAGGGTTTCCCCATGTCTTTCGTCATTACTCCTCCCGCTACCGTGGCCATTCCGGTCGTGGGCAGCAGCGACCAGTTTCCCGTGCGCCGCGTCTACTGTGTGGGCCGCAACTACGCGGCGCATGCCCGCGAAATGGGCTTCGATCCTGATCGCGAGCCGCCGTTCTTCTTCTGCAAGCCAGCCGACGCGGTGATTCCGGTAGCGTATGGCGAGACCCTGACGCTGCCCTATCCGGCGCAGACCGCCAACTACCACTATGAAGCCGAACTGGTCGTCGCCATCGGCAAGGGCGGTTCGGATATTCCGCTGGAACAGGCGCTGGAACACGTGTGGGGCTATGCCGTGGGCCTGGACATGACCCGCCGCGACCTGCAGATGAAGATGCGCGAGATGGGCCGCCCCTGGGAAATCGGCAAGGCCTTTGACGCCTCGGCGCCGATCGGCCCGATCCATCCGGCCAGCGCCGCCGGGCATTTCGCGCAGGGCGCGATCTGGCTGACCGTCAATGGCGCCGACAAGCAGCGCAGCGACGTAACGCACCTGATCTGGTCGGTGGCCGAGACCGTTGCCGATCTGTCGAAGTACTTCCGCCTGGAACCGGGCGACCTGATCTACACCGGCACGCCCGAAGGCGTCGGGGCGGTCAAGCCGGGCGACCTGATGGTCGCCGGTGTGGAGCGCCTTGGCGAATTGTCGGTGCGGGTGGCCTGATTCATCTTTGCGAGGGCTGCGCTGTGCAGATCTATAGCTTCTTCAACAGTTCCACTTCGTACCGCGTGCGCATCGCGCTCGCCCTGAAGGGCCTGCCTTACGACTACCACCCGGTCAATATTCGCGTCGGCGAGCATCGCGCCGCGGATTACGTGGCCGCGATCAACCCGTCTGCCGTGGTGCCGGCGCTGGTCGACGGCGATTTTCACCTCGGCCAGTCGATGGCGATCATCGACTATCTCGATGCCCACCACCCGGAGCCGCGACTCATCCCGCGAGAGCCTGAACTGCGCGCCCGGGTGCTGGAACTGGCCAACGTGATCGCCTGCGACATCCATCCGGTGAACAACATGCGCATCCTGCGTTACCTGCAGGACACGCTCGGGGTATCGCCGGAGCAGAGAGACGCCTGGTACCGGCACTGGGTCGATGAAGGGCTGGGCGCGGTGGAGCGGCTGCTCGCGCAGCACGGGCGCGGCCCGTGGTGCTTCGGGGCGGCGCCCACGCTGGCCGACTGCTGCCTGGTGCCGCAGATCGCCAACGCGCAGCGCATGGGCTGCGATACCAGCGGCTTCGAGCGGGCCATGGCGGTGTACCGCCATGCCAGCGAGCACCGGGCCTTCCGGCAGGCAGAACCTCAGCGGCAGCCGGACTACACGGCGCGCTAACCGAATGGGGTGCCCCAGGGCGTTTTTGTCCCAGCGCGCGCACCCAAGGAGACCATCATGAATACCATTCGCAGCACGGACCGCAAGGTGATCGTCGTGGGCGGCGGCATAGGCGGCCTGGCCGCCGCGCTGGCGCTGGCCCGGCAGGGCATCGGCGTCGAATTGCTGGAGCAGGCGGAGAAAATCGGCGAGATCGGCGCCGGCATCCAGCTCGGCGCCAACGCCTTTGCCGCGCTCGATGCGCTGGGCGTGGGCGAAGCCGCGCGCAAGCGCTCGGTCTTTACTGACTACCTGATGATGATGGACGCCATCGATGCAACCGAAGTGGCCAAGGTGGATGTGGGCGCGCGTTACCGCGAGCGCTTCGGCAATCCCTATGCCGTGATCCATCGCGCCGACATCCACCTGTCGATACTGGAAGCCGTGCAGGATCACCCGCTGATCCAGTTCCGTACCGCGACCACGGTGTGCGCGCTGGAGCAGGACGAGCGCGGCGTCACCGTGATCGACCAGCACGGCGAGCGTCACCGGGCCGACGCGGTGATTGGCTGCGACGGCGTGAAATCGGCGGTGCGCCAGGCTTTGCTGGGCGACGAGCCGCGCGTGACCGGGCACGTGGTGTACCGCGCCGTGGTCGACGTGGCCGACATGCCTGCCGACCTGCGGATCAACGCGCCGGTGGTCTGGGCCGGCCCCAACTGCCATCTTGTGCATTACCCGCTGCGCGGGGGCGAGCAGTACAACCTCGTGGTCACCTTCCATAGCCGCGAGCAGGAAGTGTGGGGCGTGCGTGATGGCAGCAAGGAAGAAGTGCTGTCGTACTTCGAAGGCATCCATGCCCGTCCGCACCAGATGCTGGACCGGCCGACCTCCTGGCGGCGCTGGGCCACCGCGGACCGCGATCCGGTCGAGCGCTGGAGCTTTGGCCGCGCCACCATCCTGGGCGATGCCGCGCACCCGATGACGCAGTACCTCGCGCAGGGCGCCTGCCAGGCGCTGGAAGATGCCGTCACGCTGGGCGCGGCCGTCGAGGCCAGCGACGGCGACTTCGAGGCGGCCTTCGCGCTGTACGAGAAGGTGCGCATCCCGCGCACGGCACGGGTCCTGTACTCCGCCCGCGAGATGGGCCGGCTCTACCACGCCAAGGGCGTGGAGCGGCTGGTTCGCAATTCGCTGTGGGTGGGACGGACGCAGGAGCAGTTCTACGACGCGCTGCAATGGCTGCACGGCTGGCGTGCCGAGGACTGCCTGGGAGGGGGGCGGTAGAGCCGGCTACGAAAGCCGGAGAAAGACGGAGAAAGCCAGAGAAGGCCGGGAAGGCCACCAAGGGCGAGCCGACAGCAAATCGGCCGCCTAGAAAGACAATGAAGGAGACAGCCGTGCCCACCCAACCATCCATCGGTATCACCGAGTTCATCGACCGCCAGCCCTTGTCGGTGTTTCAGGTCGGCATCGTCGTACTGTGCTTCCTGATCGTCGCCATCGACGGCTTCGATACCGCCGCCATCGGCTTTATCGCGCCGGCGATCCGCGCCGAATGGCAGCTCACGCCCGGGCACCTCGCGCCACTGTTTGGCGCCGGGCTGGCCGGCCTGATGGCGGGCGCCTTCCTGTTCGGCCCGCTGGCCGACCGCTTCGGGCGCAAGGCCATCCTTGTTTTCTGTGTGCTGTTCTTCGGCATCGCCAGCCTGGCTTCCGCCTTCTCCGGCTCGCTGTGGGGCCTGGTGGCGCTGCGCTTCCTGACCGGCCTCGGCCTTGGCGGCGCCATGCCCAACGCGATCACGCTGACCTCGGAGTATTGCCCGGCCAAGCGGCGCTCCTTCCTGGTGACGACGATGTTCTGCGGCTTCACCATCGGCTCGGCGCTGGGCGGCCTGGCCTCGGCGAACCTGATCGAGGAACACGGCTGGCGCTCGGTGCTGCTGCTGGGCGGCGTGCTGCCCTTGTTGCTGTTGCCATTCCTGCTGTGGAAACTGCCCGAGTCGGTCCGGTACCTGGTGATGAGCGGCAAGCGGCCGGAGCGGGTTGCCGCTACGCTGCAACGGATCGCGCCGGGCGAGCCGATTGTGCCCGGCAGCATCGTGGTCACGGACAAGCGCATGCCCGGCTCGCCGGCCGCCCACCTGTTCAAGCCCGAGCTGGTACGGGGCACCCTGCTGCTGTGGCTCACCTTCTTCATGAGCCTGCTGGTGATCTATCTGCTTTCCAGCTGGCTGCCCACGCTGCTGCGTACGACCGGCGTCTCGCTCAAGACCGCGGCGCTGGTCACCACGATGTTTCAGGTGGGCGGCACCCTCGGCGCCATCGTGCTGGGCTGGCTGATGGATCGCGCCAACCCGCACTACGTGCTGGCGGCAAGCTATACGCTGGCGGGTATCTTTGTGGCGGCTATTGGCAGCCTGACCGCCGTGCCCTGGCTGGCGGGCCTGGCCGTGTTCGCCGCCGGGTTCTGCGTTTCCGGTTCGCAGGTCGGTGCCAACGCGCTGTCCGCGGCCTACTATCCCACCGATTGCCGCGCCACCGGGGTGGCCTGGGCCAATGGGGTCGGCCGGATGGGCTCGGTGGTGGGATCAGTGGGTGGCGGCACCATGCTGTCGCTGGGCCTGACGATGCCGGCGCTGTTCCTCCTGGTGGGGATCCCGGCCGTGATCGCGGGCGCCACCATGCTCCGGTTCGGGCGCCATCGCGCGGGCCAGGCGCGGCACATGGCGGTGGCCGCCTGAGGGCTGAGCCGGGCGGGCAAGCTGGCTTATTCTTGATCTTTTAAATGATAATGCGTATCATTTGAGTTTCTCGGATTTGTGACACGATCTGAGTCAGCAAATGGGTTCCCGGACACGTCTCGTGTCCGGTCTTTTTTGTGCGGGCCGCCTTGTGTAGCCTCCTCGTGTAGCCTGGCAGGGCCGGCATAAGGTGCCCTTGCGCACGAACGCACGCCTCGCGCTACCCCGCTTGCGGTAGCATCTCCCCAGCCCGGGCACGGTTGTCTCTCTCCAGCAGGCGCCTCTGCCTCACGGCACTTTTTGTTTCCTTCGAGCCACGATGCGCCAGGCGCGCATGGGGGAGCCAATGACGGCAGCCCGCAGGCCACCGCAAGACGCCGCATCGCGCGCTCATGCCGAGCCGGCACCCTTGCCGCCAGCATACGGCGGCGGCACTGGCCGGCGCTGGGCCTGGCTGCCGGAGCAGGGCGGATGGCGGTACTACGTGCTGCTCGGCGCCGTCGGGGTTTTTGTGCTCGGCCCGCTCGGCGGGGTTGCCGCGGCCTATATGAACTTCTCGCTCGGCTTCTTCGTGGGCGGACAGGTCCTGGCGGGGATTCTCGGCTCCACGGTGACCTATGGCTACGGCACCGAAGGGCGCCACGGGGCGAACTATATCCAGACCATCGCCTCGTCGGTGGCCGGCATGAGCGGCATGGCCGTTGTGATCCAGGCGATGACCTGGATGGGCATGGCCGAGCCGCCGCTGTGGCAACTGATGCTGTACATGCTTTGCGTCGGCATGTTCGGGGTGGGCGTGGGCATGCTGTACACCCCGATCCTGGTCGACCGCCTGCAACTCACCTTCCCGTCCGGCCTGGCAGTGGCCAATATCCTGCGCGCGTTGACCGATCCGGTGCTGCTCCGGCGGTCGTTGTCCCGCCTGGCCGGCGGCACGGTGCTGGGCATTGTCGGCGGTATCGGCGCGGCCCGGATCGATCGGCTTGCCGCCATCGACCTGTCGGCGTCCACCTTCGGCGCCGGCATGATCGTCGGCGCGCGCATCGGCCTTGCCGCGCTGGTGGCCGGGCTGGCGGGCTGGGCGCTGATTCCGTTCTTCATCTCGATCGGCTGGCTGGCGCCAGGCGAGCCGTTTCGCAAGATTACCTTCCTGATCGCGCTCGGGATGATCATGGGCGCGGCGCTGGTCGATATCGCGCTGATCCTGGTCAAGGCGTACCGGCAGCACCGGCGCCTGCGTGGCAGCGGCATGCCCGGGCCGGCAAGGCCATCGCGGGGCAGCCAGTGGCGGCTGGCGGCGTGGGTGCTGTTCTGGGGCGCCGCCATCGTGGCGATTGGTGCGGGGCTGCTCCACCAGCCCGCGGGCTATCTGGTGCTGGCGGTGCTGCTGGTGTTCGTGTTCGCGATGGTGAATGGCATCTCGGTCGGCATGGTCGACCAGAACCCGATTTCCTCGGCCTTCGTGCTTTCCGTGATCCTGATGGCCGCGCTTGGCTTGCGCGACCCGCACGTGGGGCTGATCGCGGCGACGGTGCTGCTGGTATCGACCAGCGAGGCGTGCGATATGCAGCAGGACCGCTCCACCGGCTGGCGGCTCGGAACCAATCGCACCTTGCAGTTTCGCTTCCAGGTGGCGGGGATTGTCGCCGGCGCGGTGCTGGCGGTGCTGTTCGCCAGGCTGTTCATGGGTGCTTATCCCGAGCTGGCGCTGGACCAGACCGCGCTTGCCGCCAGCGATCAGCCGCATCGCTGGGCATCGGCCATGACGTACAAGATCGTAGGCGCCTTGCGTGGCCTGGCCGATGACCTGCCGCACCAGCGCACGGCGGTGGCACTCGGCATCGCCCTGGGTTTTGCCACGGCGCTGCTGCGCTTGCTGGTCAGATCGGGGGCGCGCTATCAGCGCTTCATCCAGGCCGGCAGGGTTGGACGCATTGCGGACTTCCTGCTGGATACCGTGGTGTTGCCGTCGCCCTATGCGTCCTCCTTTGGCGGATTCGTCAACCTTCCCACCTCCGCGTGGTTCGCGCTGGGCGGGGTAGTGGCCAGCGTGCTCAATAGCCTGCCGGGGTCGAAGGGCACGCCTGACCCCTTGCCTGAGGACATGAGCACGACGTCGCTGGTGGGCGGCGGGCTGATCGCGGGCGATGCGCTGGCGACGGTGGGGCTCGGCATAGCGGGCCTGGTTTTTACGGCCATGGGCTAGCCCGCTTTTGTCTTGTGCATCCACCCCTCGTTTTCCTAATTGCAGGGCGTGTGTTCCGTCCAGTGGTTCCGGCGGGGCCGGCCAATGTGATCGGGACGGCAGGACGACACGGGCGTTATCGAAATATGGGTGACGCATTGCGCTCATGTGTGTCAGGGCTACCATCGCCCGGCAGCACCTTGCGGACAGGCCGCGAATCGTGGCCACGCTCAGGTAGCGCGCCGTTTTGAATATTCTTGAGACAGATCTGAATTCTTTGTGCCTGCCAGCCGCGCGCGGGCGAGGGCGGGCGGTTGTAGCGCAAAATGATTGCCGGCAGCGCGAGCGCCAGCCGGCTGGCGCCGGGCGGCCGGTTCGCATGCGCGGATCGTGGCCGCGTGCATTGGATGAGAGGTGATAGCTCCATGACAGTTGTAGTGCTTACAGCAGACGGGTCGCCAAGCAGCGAGGCGGCAGCGGCAAGGCTGGTGACACGGCCCTTGTTCGCGCCACCGCTGGTGGTGCATATCGTTCATGTCTCGCCGGCGCTGGGCGCGGCGGGGCGCCAGGTGATGCCGGGCGCGGAGCTTGCGCTGGAGAACAAGGCATCGGCAGCCCGCGCGTTCGACGGGGTCGGCGCGGCGCTGGGCCCGCTTGCCACCGAGATGCATCGGCATTGGGTCACTGGCGACCCCGCGCATGAGATCATGCGGCTGGCGGCCGAGCTGGATGCCGACGCGATCGTGGTGGGCTCCAAGCGGCGCGGTGCGCTGGCCAATGCCATTCTCGGTTCCGTCGCCACGACGATCCTCGGCAAATCGCAAGTGCCGGTGGTTGTCGTCAACCGGGACGAGGCAACGACCGGTACCTGAAGCGCTTTCCCGTTCAACAGCCCGCACCCCACCGGTGCCGGCCATGCAGGAGGGAGTGATGACCATGGTGGCGCTCGCCGCGAACAGCTTGTCCAGCCGCATCGCTGGCCCGGCGCCCGGAGGTGGCCGATGTTGATGGTCTGGCTGATTGCGCTCCCGCTGTTCGCCGCGGTGCTGATGCCGCTGGCCCGGCATCTGGCCCGTGGCCTGGCCGCGCCCATCGTGGTGGCCACGCCGCTAGCGGGCCTGGGCCTGCTGCTCAGCGCGCGGGGCCGGGTGGCCGATGGCGGCGCCATCGTCTGGCGGCAGCCCTGGATCGAGGATATCGGGCTGAGCCTGAGCCTGCGGCTGGACGGACTGGCGTATGTGTTCGCGCTGCTGGTGCTGGGCATCGGGCTGCTGGTCATTCTCTATGCGCGCTATTACCTGCCGCGCAGCGAATCCACCGTACGTTTTTTCTCCCTGTTGCTGCTGTTCATGGCGGCGATGCTCGGTGTCGTGCTGTCCGGCAACCTGCTGCTGCTGGCGGTGTTCTGGGAGATGACCAGCATCGTGTCGTTCCTGCTGATCGGCTTCTGGTCCTATCGCTCGGACGCGCGCAAGGGCGCTCGCATGGCGCTGACGGTGACCGGCGGGGGCGGGCTGGCCTTGCTGGCCGGCGTGCTGCTGCTCGGCCACATTTGCGGCAGCATGGAATTGTCCGATGTGCTGGCGCAGGCAGGCACGGTGCAACGGCACCCGCTCTATCCGCTGATGCTGTCGCTGATCCTGCTGGCGGCGTTCACCAAGTCCGCGCAGTTTCCCTTCAGTTTCTGGCTGCCGCACGCCATGGCGGCACCCACGCCGGTCTCGGCGTATCTGCATTCCGCCACCATGGTCAAGGCTGGCGTCTTCCTGCTGGCCCGGCTTTATCCGGTGCTGGATGGCACCAACTGGTGGTTCTACATGGTCAGCCTCACCGGCCTGGCCACGCTGGTGGTTGGCGCCGGCATGGCTTTGTTGCAGCGCGACCTGAAGGGCTTGCTGGCGTATTCCACCATCAGCCATCTCGGCCTGATCACGCTGCTGTTCGGGCTGGACACGCAACTGAGCACGGTGGCTGCGCTGTTCCACATCCTCAACCATGCCGTGTTCAAGGCGTCGCTCTTCATGGCGGCGGGCATCATCGACCATGAGACCGGCACGCGCGACCTGCAACGGCTGCGGGGCTTGCGCAGCTACATGCCGCATACCGCGCTGCTGGCCATCGTGGCCTCGTTGTCGATGGCGGGCGTGCCGCTGTTCAACGGCTTCCTGAGCAAGGAGATGTTCTTTGGCGAGACCCTGGCGCAAGGCCTGCTCGGTGAGTTCAACTGGATCATCCCGGCGGCGGCGACCTTCGCAGGGGCACTGACGGTGGCGTACTCGCTGCGTTTTATCTACGGCGTGTTCTTCGACGGCAAGCCGGTCGACCTGCCGAACTACCCCCCGCACGAGCCACCCCGTTCCATGAGGATCCCGGTGGAGGTGCTGGTTGCCATCTGCCTCGTGGTCGGGCTGTTCCCCGCGTACACAGTGGGGCCCTTGCTGGCCTCCGCGGCCCTGGCCACGCTGGGCGGGCCGTTGCCGGCGTACAGCCTGAGCCTGTGGCATGGCGTCAACCTGCCTTTGTTGATGAGCCTGATCTCGATGGTCTGCGGTTCGGTGTTTTTCTTCTTCCGGCGCCAAGCCTTCCATCGCCATCACGCATGCATGCTCCACCTGAACGCCCGCGATGCCTTCGAGGCGGCCATCGGCTGGCTGGCGCGGCTGGCCGGCCGCATGACCGGGGCGTTCGAGAGCGGCTCGCTGCAAGGCTATCTGGCGTGGATGGTGGCCGCCATGCTGCTGATTCCGGCCACTTTCCTGGCGGATCTGGACACGCTGGCCGGCCCGTTGCCCACCGGCCCGCTCGACGCGATGACCGTGACAGGCATGGCGCTGCTGGGGCTGACGGCGATCGGCGTGGTGCTCGCTCACAGGCAACGGCTGAGCGCGCTGATCCTGCTGGGCGCGTGCGGGCTGCTGGTGGCGCTGGCGTTTACGTGGTTTTCGGCTCCCGACCTGGCGCTGACGCAGGTTTCAGTCGAGGTCGTCACAATCCTGCTGCTGGTGCTGGCCTTGTTCTTCCTTCCCATCGACCGGCCGGACGCCTCGCCGGTGTCCCGGCGTGTCCGCGATGCCTGCCTTGCCCTGGGCAGCGGCGGCTTGCTAGCCGTCCTGGCATATGCCGTGATGACCCGGCCCTATGATTCGATTTCCGCCTTTTTCCTGGCCAACAGCGTTGAAGGTGGCGGCGGCCACAATGTGGTCAATGTGATCCTGGTGGATTTCCGCGGCTTCGATACGCTGGGCGAGATCTGCGTGCTGCTGGTCGCCGGTCTTGCGGTGCAGGCCTTGCTCAAGGGCATGCGCCTGGCGGCGCCGCAGGCGGGGCCCAACGGGCTGCCGTGGTCGAGCCAGAGCCACCCGTTGCTGCTGGCCATCCTGGCCCGGCTGATGCTGCCGCTGACCATGCTGGTCGCGGTCTTCGTGCTGCTGCGCGGGCACAACTTGCCGGGCGGAGGCTTTATCGCCGCGCTGATCACGGCTGTGGTCTTGCTGCTGCAGTATGTGGCCAGTGGCGTGCTGTGGACCGAGGCGCGCATCGCGCTGAATTACCGCGCGCTGGCGGGCAGCGGCATCCTGGTGGCCGGGCTGACCGGGCTGGGTAGCTGGGCGTTCGGCTTCCCGTTCCTGACAACGGCCTTCGGGCACTTTCACTTGCCGGTGCTGGGCGAAATCGAACTGGCTACTGCCATGCTGTTCGACCTCGGCGTTTATTTCACGGTGGTGGGCACGACCTTGCTGATCGTGTCGCACCTCGGCGTGCGCGACAAGCGCATCCACGCGCGGGAGGGTGCCTGATGGAAGCCGTCTACGCCTGCACGGTTGGCATCCTGATGGGCTGCGGCATCTACCTGCTGCTGCGCGCGCGCACATTCCCGGTGGTGCTGGGACTGGCGCTGATCTCGTACGCAGTGAGCCTGTTCCTGCTGGGCATGGGCCGCCTGTCCAGCGGCCGCCCGCCGGTCATCGCCAGCGGGGCGCGGTATGCCGACCCGCTGCCGCAGGCACTGGTGCTGACGGCCATTGTCATCGGTTTTGCCATGACCGCATTCGCGGTGGTGCTGGCGCTGCGCTCGCTTGGCCTCACAGGCAGTGACCATGTGGATGGCAAGGAAACGGGCCAGCAGGAGGCCGGCGGCGCCGGCAGGAACAAGGCGGACGGCCCATGAACCACAGCCTGCCTTTTTCGATCCTTCTGCCCATCCTGCTGCCGATGTTCGCAGGCGGTTTACTGGTGGCGATGCCGCTGCGCTGGCTCCGGGTCCAGCGCACGCTGAGTACGGCCGTCGCGCTGCTGCTGTTGCCGGTGGCTGCCTGCATGGTCCTGGAGGCAGCCACCGGCGCCATCCCGGTCTATCACGTCGGCAACTGGCCGGCGCCGTTCGGCATCGTGCTCCAGCTCGACCGGCTTGGCGCGCTGATGCTGCTGCTGACCGCCGTGCTGGGCGCGGCTGCCGTGGTGGCCGCGGGCAGGGGAGACGCGCGGATGGGGCGGCATTTCCACGCCCTGTTCCAGTTCCAGCTGATGGGCCTCAATGGCGCCTTCCTGGCGGGCGACCTCTTCAACCTCTTTGTCTTCTTCGAGATCCTGCTGATCGCCTCCTATGCCTTGCTGGTGCATGGCGGCGGGCGCGCGCGGATCGGCGCCGGGCTGCATTACGTCTTGCTGAACCTGGCGGGCTCGGCCTTTTTCCTGATCGCCATCGGCGTGCTGTACGGGCTGAGCGGCACCCTGAACATGGCGCACATGGGCCTCCGGCTGGCCGGGCTGCCGCCTGCCGACGTGCCGCTGGCCACGGCCGCGGGGGCCATGCTGATGCTTGTTTTCGGGCTCAAGGCGGCGCTGTTCCCCATGCTCTTCTGGCTGCCCAAGGCCTACGCCAGCGCGACGGGCTCGGCCGCCGCGCTATTCGCCATCATGACGAAGGTGGGCATCTACGCCATCCTGCGTTGCGCCGCGCTGATCTTCGGCGCGCCCGACGGCATGCTGGCGGCGTTCCTGCATGACTGGGTCTGGTGGATGGCGCTCGCCACCATGGGGTTTGGCGCGCTCGGGGCGCTTGCCGCCCCCAACCTGAAGACGCTGACCTGCTACCTCGTGCTGGCATCGGTCGGGCTGCTGGCGGCCAGCGTATCGATGCAGACCGGACAAAGCTGGGCGGGGGCGCTGTATTACCTGCTCAGTACCACGTTGTGCACGGCGGCGCTGTTCCTGCTGGCGGATGCGCTTGAGCCGGCGCCGCCGGCGGGCTCGGCGGGGCAGCCTGTCCCGGTTGTCCACGGCTCGCGGCTGGCAGGCGCGCTGTTCCTGGTTGCGGCGCTGGCGGCGATCGGCCTGCCGCCGCTGTCGGGCTTCATCGGCAAGGTCATGGTGATGCGCAGCGCGCCGTTGCCGGCTGCGGCCGTGCTGTGGCCGGGTGTCCTGCTATCCAGCCTGGCGCTGCTGATTGCCGTGAGCCGCACCGGCACGCGCCTGCTCTGGCGCCTGCCCCAGGAACACGATCCCGAGCGCCACGGTGCTTACCATCGGGTCGCGCCGGATGGCTGGAAGCTGGGTTGTTGCGCCTTCCTGCTGGCCTGCAGCGTCGCGCTGGTCCTGTTCGCGCAGCCGCTGAGCCGGTACCTGGCGGACACCGCCGCCCAATTGTTCGACCGCGCGGCCTACCTGCGCGCGGTGCTGCCGGCCGCAGGGAGCTAAGGTCATGGTCAAACGCTTGTTTCCGCATCCGTGGCTCAGCCTGACGCTCCTGGCGACATGGCTGTTGCTGGTAAACAGGGTGTCGCCTGCCGACTGGGCGCTGGGCGCATTTCTCGGCTGGGCGATCTCGCTCCTGATCGGCAAGGGACTCTGGCTGCGTCCGATGCGCGTGGGCCGGCCCGATCTGATGCTGCGCCTGGCGGCGCACGTGCTGATCGACATCGTGGTGGCCAATGTGGAGGTGGCCTTGCTGGTGCTGGGGCCGGTGTCGCGGATGCGCCCGGCTTTTATCCAGGTGCCGATCGATGTCGAGCATGAACTGGCGCTGTCCGCGCTGATCAGCATCGTGTCGCTCAGCCCGGGCACCTTATGCGCCGAACTCAGCGATGACCGCCGCCGGCTGCTGGTCCACGTGCTCGATCTGGACAATGAAGCCAAGCTGATCGCGCTGGTCAAGTCGCGCTACGAGGCGCCGCTACGGGAGATATTTGAATGCTTGCCGTCGTAATACCGCTCTCACTGGGAATCCTCGGGGTCGCCTTCCTGCTTGCCTTTATCCGCCTGGTGCGCGGGCCTGGCCTGCCCGACCGCATCGTCGCGCTCGACACGCTCAATATCAATGCCATCGCGCTGATCGTGGTGTTTGGCATCTGGCTGCGCTCGGAACTGTTCTTCGAGGTTGCCTTGCTGATCGCGGTCATGGGCTTTATCGGCACCGTCGCCCTGACCAAGTACCTGCAGCGCGGCGACATCATCGAACTGAAGTGATCAGCCGGCTCGTCCGGATCGGACCGGTCCGGCAACCATGACGGGAGGCCCAATGGACAATATGAGCCCAATCGCGGAATTCGCTACCTGCGTGCTGCTGCTGATCGGCAGCGTGTTTGCCCTCGTCGGCGCCATTGGGCTGTTCCGGCTGCCGGACTTCTTCATGCGCCTGCACGGGCCAACCAAATCCACCACGCTGGGTGTCGGTGGCGTCGTGGTGGCTTCGGTTGTGTTCTTCAGCAACCAGGGCAACGGCCTGAGCCTGCATGAACTGCTGATCACCACCTTCCTGTTCCTGACCGCGCCAATCAGCGCCCATATGCTGGCCAAGGCGGCGATGCAGCAGCGCCTGCCCGTCGACCCGCGCACACGGGGGCGCACATGGGAGGCGGAGGACCGGGAGCGCAGCGAGCCGCGCGGGCAGGGCGCGGATCCATCATCGGCGGGGAAGGTTCCCGAGAGCTGACGGCGCCGGCATGGCGTCCAGTCTTCAGCCCTGCTCCCACGCGCTGCACCAGCCGGCGGCGGCCACCTGCTTGTCGCCGAACAGCACGCAGCTGCCCGTCGACGGACTGGCGCCTTCCTGGAACAGCTGGCAGTTGGCGCAGGTCTGGCTGGCCGCATGCCTGGGGAATTTCGCCTGGTCCACCTTGCGGGTGTCCGCCTTGTAGTCCAGCTTGACGGCCTGCGGATCCTTCTCATCGAGCGTGGCCGCGCCGGCGCCGGACGGCGCCGCAACGGCCGCGAGGCTTGCGGCCACGGCTACCGGCAGTGTCTTCAGGAATTGACGGCGGGTCGACATGCGGCTTCCTTTTTCTGTAGGGATTGACGACTGCCGGACTCGACGGCATCACCGGTAGCGGACCGCGCGCGGCGCCTGGCTGACTGGTGTGAAGGCCGATATTCTGTGGGGGAGTTCCGGCGTGCGGCTGGTGTCGATTGTGGCACAGCGGCCGCCGCCTGGCGCGGCATGTGCGCTTCGCCGCCACCGGATTCTCCGCGGAATGGACAAGCCAGGGTGAATCGGGATAATCGTGGCTCCGCTGGCTGGCCTATGGCAAACTCGGCGCTACCTTTTTTGCCGCAGGCGGGTTCACCGCCGCCACGCCAACCACACGCCATCCACCACTACGCCCATGACCGCTCGCACCAACACCGATACCCTCCGCCAGGCGCTGCAGGAACCGCTAGCGTTGCAACTGTCGCCCTTGATGGGCCCGGACTTCGCCGGGACGGCCGAGGGCGAGCATTTTGCCATCTATACCGAACCGCCGGAAGCGCCCGGACGCGACGAAGTGCTGGCAACCCTGCGTGCCCAGCTTGAAGCGGAAGCCGGCGTACCGTTGCCCGGCGGCGACGCGCCTGTATCCGGCGAAGTCCTTGACAGCGAGGACTGGGAGCCCGGCCAGGCGTTCGAGATGGACATGGATAGTGACGAGGTCTGCGGCCAGGTCCTCTTCTACCGGCTGATCCTCGCGCGGGACCTGCATCCGGTCGGCTATTGCGCGTTCGAAATCAATGCCGACGAAACCGGTGTGATCTTCGTGACCCTGGTCGAGTCGTGGGTTCGGCCGCAATACCGGCAGCTCGGGCTGGAGAGCGGCTTCGTGCTGCAGATGGGCAATGCCGTCTACAACCTGCTGGCCAACCTGGACGCGCGGCTGCAGGCCGCGGGCGAGCGCAGCGCGTCGTTCGAAGTGTTGCTGGGGCTTGAGCAGGCGTCCGTGGCAGGCACGGCGCTGTTGCGGTCGCTGGCCAACACGCTGCAAGGCTGGAGCGATCCCTCCGCCGCGCGTGGCGCCGCCGGGCGCGAGCCGTTGGGCATTACCAGCGTCCGCGTTTCGGTGCTTCCCGCCAGTTCGGCGGATTGAGGAAGGGGGAGGCAACGCTCGTTGCCTCCGCTGCTTTGCCCCGTTCCGGAAAAGCGGGCGCTGAAGTGAACGATCTCCGGCGCCAGACCGCGTTGATCGTCATTACTGATCGTCACAACGCCGGCCGACGGCTGGCCCACTCGCGCACCGCCTGCGCAAACAGCCTCAGCGCGGTAGGCGGGTGCCGGTTGGCCGGGTAATAGAGGCACAAGCCGGGAAAGGAAGGGCTCCATCCCGGCAGCAGGTGGATCAGCCGGCCCGAGGCCAAGTGCTCCGCAACCTGATCTTCCGGGACCCAGGCGATGCCGATACCTGCCAGCGCTGCCTCGACCATCAGATTCAGGTTGCCGAGCGTCAGCGGCCCGTCGACATCGATGCTGGCGCTTTTGCCGCGATGCTCGAGATCCCAGCGGTAGAGCGCGCCACTCTCGAACCGGAAGCGGACGCACCGGTGCTGCCCCAGGTCGTGTGGCGCTTTCGGCGGCTCGTGACGCGAGAGGTATTCCGGGGATGCCACTGCGGCGAACCGCATGTCAGGTCCGAAGCGGACGGCGATCATATCGCGCGGCACATCGTCCAGAACCCGAATGCCGGCGTCGAAACCGTCGGCCACGATATCCACGAGTCGTGTGTCCACGATGAACTCGACGTGTATGCCGGGGTAAGCCGCCAGGAAGTCCGGCAGCACATGGCGCACAAGCGGCCTTGCCGCGGACTCGGATGCGCTGATACGGATCGAGCCCGACGGCCGGTCGCTTGCTGACGCGACTTCATTTACCGCATCCTCAATATCGGCGATGGCCGGCCTGACGCGCCGCAGAAGCTGTTCACCCGCTTCGGTCAGCGCGACCGACCGGGTCGTCCGGTTAAACAATCGCACATCCAGCTTCGCTTCGAGATTCCGCATTGCGTGACTTAGCGCCGACGGCGAAACGCCCAGCGTGCGCGCGGCCGCGCGAAAGCTTCGCTGCTCGGCGATGGTCATGAAAGCAGTCAGTTCGGACAGGCCAGTGCGCATCATTGATGAATTAATCTCAACTCCCTGTGAAATGGTAGGCGGATTGTTGAATGAAGTACAGCAACCTAGAATCCACCACAGCAAATAGCGACTGACACGTGTCAGGCGTTGCCCGCGCAGCTACGGCCTCCCTGCAAAGGCCGTGACAGTAGCGCCCGATCAACGGCAACGATTCGCTGCGACATTTGGAAAAGAGAGATTATGCAAAAGCGCACACTTGGTAACAGCGGTCTTGCGGTTTCGGAACTCGGCCTTGGCTGCATGGGCTTGAGCTTCGGATACGGCCCGGCCACTGAAAAGTCCGAAGGCATCAAGCTGATCCGGGCTGCATTCGAGCAAGGCATCACGTTCTTTGACACGGCCGAGGCCTATGGCCCGTTCGTCAACGAGGAACTGGTTGGAGAGGCCGTGGCGCCATTTCGCGACCAGGTGGTGATCGCCACCAAATTCGGCTTCAAGGACGGCGATTCGACAAAGGGCCTCGACAGCCGGCCCGAGCGTATCCGCGCCGTCGCGGAGGCATCGCTGAAGCGTCTGAAGACGGATCGCATCGACCTGTTCTACCAGCATCGTGTCGACCCGGCCGTGCCGGTCGAGGACGTGGCCGGCACCGTCGGGGAGCTGATCCGGGAGGGCAAGGTCAAGCACTTCGGCATGTGCGAGGCTGGCGCGCAGTCGATCCGCCGCGCGCACGCCGTGCAGCCGGTGGCGGCGCTGCAGAGCGAGTATTCGTTGTGGTGGCGCGAGCCGGAGGAAAAGGTGCTGGCGACCCTCGAGGAGCTCGGCATCGGCTTTGTGCCGTTCAGCCCGCTAGGCAAGGGCTTCCTGACCGGAGCCATCGACGCGGGCACCACGTTCGACAAGACTGACTTCCGCAACGTTGTGCCACGCTTCTCCGAGGAAAACCGCAAGGCCAATGCGGGCCTCGTCGAGGTACTTGGCCGGATTGCGGACGGCAAGGGCGCCACGCGGGCACAGATTGCGATCGCCTGGCTGCTGGCGCAAAAGCCGTGGATCGCACCGATTCCGGGTACCACGAAGCTGCACCGGCTGAATGAGAACGTCGGCGCGGCCGCCGTCGAACTGTCGGCCGAGGATTTGTCCGTCATCGAGGCGGCGCTGCAACAGATCACCGTTGCGGGTGATCGTTACCCGGCCCATCTCCAGCAGCGAGTCGATCGCTGACTTGCCTGTGGCAGCAACGTTCCGGGTACCGGCGCGTTTGCCGTGCGCAGCAGGATATCGAACCATGTCATTGAACGATCCACCTTCCGGCCAGCCGGGCAGGTTTCCCGGCGGCGCTGCCGAGAACGCATCCGCGCACCAGGCCGCGGATGCGCGCGGCCCGCGGGTCCTCGCGATCCTGAGCATCTTGATGGCCTTCGCTTCGATTTCGACAGACCTCTACTTGCCCGCTCTGCCTGCCATGGGCGCGGCGCTTCATGCCGGCGCCGGTACTGTCGAGCTGACGATTTCGGGGTATCTGACCGGCTTTAGCCTGGGCCAGCTTGTCTGGGGCCCCGTCAGCGATCGCTATGGCCGTCGCTTGCCGGTCGCCATCGGGCTCGTTCTGTTCGTCATCGGTTCGGCCGGTTGTGCGGTGTCGACGAGCGTGGAGATGATGATCGGCTGGCGCGTACTGCAGGCCGTGGGAGCGTGCGCCAGCGTCGTGCTTGCCCGTGCGATGGTGCGCGATCTCCATGCGGGGCACCGCGCGGCCCAGATGATGTCTACGCTGATGACGGTGATGGCAATCGCTCCGCTGCTCGGGCCGAGCCTGGGTGGACAGATCCTTCTGGTGTCGTCATGGCGGGCCATTTTCTGGGTGCTGGCGGGTGTCGGCCTGGCGACGCTCGCGGCACTGTTCGCCCTTCCCGAAACCTTGCCGCCGGCGCGTCGCAACCGCGAACCGCTGACGCGCGCAATGGGCCGCTACGGCGAACTGCTCCGGCATCGCCGGCTGCTGGGCTACGCGGGTACCGGCGGTTTTTTCTATGGCGGCATGTATGCCTATATCGCCGGCACGCCTTTCGCGTACATCACCTACCATCACGTATCGCCGCAGGCCTACGGCGTGCTGTTTGGTGCGGGCATCGCCGGCATCATGATCACCAGCCTGGTCAACTCAAGGCTGGTGACCCGGCTCGGCAGCGATCGCCTGATGCGGGCCGGTACCATCGGTGCGGCAATCGCGGGCATGCTGCTGGCAGTCGCCGCCCGGACTGGCTGGGGCGGGCTGGCGGGTCTGGTGATACCGCTTTTCCTGTTCGTCGCCGCAACCGGCTTTATCGTTGCCAATTCGATTGCCGGTGCGCTCAGCACGTTCCCCGGACGCGCCGGTGCCGTGTCGGCGCTGACCGGCGCCATCCAGTACGGGGCCGGCATCGTCGGTTCGGCTCTGGTCGGCGTCGGCACGGACGGTACACCCTGGCGGATGGGTGTCGTCATCGCCCTCCTGAGCATCGGCAGTCTGCTCTGTGCGCTATTTCTCGTGCAATCTCCCGCCGTCGCGCCCAGCGTTATCAGGCCGGCTCGGGTTTCAACAGATTGGTGAAGCGTCCCGGACTCGCCCCGAGCGGTGTCTTCCTTGTCTGGGCGAGTCTGGCGGAACGCCTTATGGCCTTATGGCCTTATGACTTGCTCGTATGGCCCGGCTTTCCCTTTTGCCTCGTGGCCGCCATGTCGTGCAGTTCGGCTTCGCTCATCGACCTGAGCATGGATTTCGAGGCGCCTTTCAGGCTACTTGCCTTCCGGTCGCCGCGCTTCGCGGAAAGCGCCACGCCAGCGGCCATTTGTTGTGCCCTTGACTTCGCGTGCATGGGGATCCTCCTTCGCGTATGCAATGCATGACCAAAGCCGCCACCGGATGGCGGCGGGGTATGCGCTTGGCGCAAAGCACGTGCCCGTGCAACGCCAGGCTTGCCTGCCGGCGGGATACGCCGCCTCGTGGGTTGGGCCGCTAGGGTTTGGCGCCGCTGCCGCGTGGCAGTGGCGGCGAACAGTGCAACGCCGGCAAGAAAGTCCTCAGGACGCGGCGCTCAGCCGTGCACCGAACGGGGATCGTGGCCAAAGCTGTTGCGCGCACGGATCTGTCCGTCGAGGCCGTGAATCAGAAGTTCGACGTGCTCGCGCTGGGCGTCCCGGGTACCGGCTTCCACGGCGTCCTCCTGGGACGTGTGATGCGAGTTGGCATACCTCGCCCCCTCCTGGATCACGTCCCAGCCGGTGCCGTGCGGCAAAACGTGGATATTCCTGGCTGTCATGGCGATCTCCTGTTTGGGGCGTGTCGGGACGTGTGAATACTTCCATTCTGGACCCGCCGTGACGCTTGACCATCGGGGAGCGTCTGACAAAGGCGCGAGGGGGAGCCGGCTCCGTTTCAGTGCAGGTGTGGCGGTAGCGCTTTACTCGTCAGGACATCGCCGCAAGAAATATGCCGTGCTTTCCGGCGCGCCTACGCGTTAGCCGTGGGCGGGTCGCCGACGGGATCCGGATGGATCCGCATGATGGCGTCGCGCTTTTCCAGCAGGTGCCGCTTGAGAATCGAGCCGAGCAGCTTGCCGTCGCGCGCTTCCAGTGCCTTGATCATGTCTTCGTGATCGTGCACGGCGCGGTCCCACTTGTCGGTCTCGTGATTCGAGCGGAAGCGCAGCGCCTTCAGGCGCCGGTTGATGCTCTGGTAGGTCTGGCGCAGCGTGGCATTGCGCGCCGCTTCGTTGATCCGGTCGTGGATTTCCTGGTTGCGGCTGTAGTAGCCCGGCAGGTCGTTCTGCACGCGGCAGGCCAGCATCGAATAATGCAGCGCCTTGATCTCCGCCAGCTCGGCCGGTGTGATGCGCTCGCATGCCAGCTCGCCCGAAAAAGCTTCGAGGCCGCTCATCAGCTCGAAGGTTTCCCACACTTCCGATTCCGTCATGCGCGAGACGCTGGCGCCCCGGTTGGGAGAAATCTCGATCAGGCCTTCCGCCGCCAGCACCTTGAACGCCTCGCGCAGCGGCGTGCGAGAGATCCCGAGGGTTTCGCACAATTCGCGTTCATTGAGCTTCATGCCTGGCGATAGCACGCCTTCCACGATGAATTTGCGCAGGTGCTCGACCACCGTGTCGTGAAGCCGTTGCCGTTCAACCTTGGGGAGGACCGGCGCAGGGCGGGAGAGGTCGCCGCCAACTGGATTCTGCATACAAAGTCCTTATCTTTGCGTTTTCCGCATTTTACTGCATCTCCCGCCACACGCGCAGCTTCGGGGTAAACACCCAGTGTTTACAGTCATTCAGCGCTTGGAAGGAGGTCCTTTCGTCTGCTAAAGTATTTTGAATGCAAAATGCATAATCCACAAAGGAGGGACCAACCCATGATCAAACTCGACTTCCACCCCGCCGGCCGCCACTTCCTTCAGATCCCCGGTCCGAGCCCCGTGCCCGACCGCATCCTGCGCGCGATGAGCTATCCGACCATCGACCACCGCGGTCCGGAGTTCGGCGCGCTGGGCCGCAAGGTCCTGGCCGATATCAAGAAGATCTTCAAGACCGCGCAGCCGGTGATCATCTATCCGGCCTCCGGGACGGGTGCCTGGGAAGCCGCGTTGACCAATACGCTGAGCCCCGGCGACAACGTGCTGATGTTCGAGACGGGCCACTTCGCCACGCTGTGGAAAAAAATGGCGGAGGCACTGGGACTGAAGCCGGAATTCCTGGGCCTGCCGGGCATCGAGGGCTGGCGCCGCGGCGTGCAGCCGGACATGATCGAAACCCGCCTGCGTGCCGACAGCGCGCACGCCATCAAGGCCGTATGCGTGGTGCACAACGAGACTTCGACCGGCGTTACCTCGAATATTGCCGCCGTGCGCCGCGCTATCGACGCGGCCGGCCACCCGGCGCTGCTGTTGGTGGACACCATCTCCGGCCTGGCCTCGGCGGACTACCGGCACGACGAGTGGGGCGTGGACGTAACGGTGTCGGGATCGCAGAAGGGCCTGATGCTGCCGCCGGGGATCAGCTTCAACGCGTTGTCGCCGAAGGCGATCGCGGCCAGCAGGCAGGCGAAGCTGCCGCGTGCCTTCTGGGGCTGGGACGAAATCATCGAAGCCAACAAGAACGGCTACTGGCCGTACACGCCGAACACCAACCTGCTCTATGGCCTGTCGGAGGCGCTGGACATGATCCTGGACGAGGGCCTGGACAACGTCTTCGCGCGGCACCAGCGGCTGGCCGAGGCGACCCGCCGCGCGGTGCGGGCCTGGGGGCTGGAGATCCAGTGCGCGGACGCATCGGTGTACAGCCCGGTGCTGACCGGCGTGATGATGCCGGAGGGCGTGGACGCCGACGCGGTGCGCAAGCACATCTATGAACGCTTCGACATGTCGCTGGGGCAGGCACTGGGCAAGATGCGCGGCAAGATGTTCCGTATCGGGCATCTCGGCGACTGCAACGACCTGACCCTGATGGCCACGTTGTCCGGTTGCGAGATGGGGCTGAAGCTCGCGGGCGTGCCGGTGGCGGCGAGCGGGGTCGTGGCGGCGATGGAGTACCTGGCCGCGCATGCGGACGCGCCAGCGCTGAAGGCCGCGGCCTGAACCGGCACCTGAAGGCCGGGCGGCTTGCCCGCGCGGCAGGCGCACGCCGGCCTTCCTGAATCACAGCAAGTGCAGACAGGCATGGCCTCACCTCACAGGGTGAGGCCAGGGAGAGGTGTCGCCTTTTGGCGCCCCGCCGCCTGCGCGCACTAGCGGGAACCGGCCATAGAGCCGGCCGCGATGAGTCTGCCCCGGCCCGGACCGGGTGGGCAGGAAAAAAAGGATTGGAGACAAGCAATGAAGCGCCTTCGTGCAACCAGCGTCGTGCTGGGGATGCTATGCATCATGTATTTCATCACCTACCTGGACCGTGTCAACGTCAGCACGGCCGCGGCCGGCTTTGGCCAGGAGTTCAACCTCAGCAAAACCGAGATCGGCCTGGTGTTCTCGGCCTTTGCCTACCCCTACCTGGTGTTCCAGATCATCGGCGGCTGGGTCAGCGACCGGTTCGGCGCCAAGCGCACCCTGATGGTCTGCGGCGTGCTCTGGGCCATCGCCACCTTGTTGACCGGCTTCGCCGGCGGGCTGATTTCCCTGCTGGCCGCGCGCCTGCTGCTGGGCCTCGGCGAGGGCGCCACGTTTCCGGCGGCCACCGCCGCCATGGCGCGCTGGGTGCCCAAGGAGAAGCGCGGCTTCGCGCAAGGCATCACCCACGCCTGCGCACGGGTGGGCAACGCGGTAGCCCCGGCCGCGGTCGTCGCCATCATGGCGATCTATGGCTGGCGCGAGTCGTTTTATCTCTGCGGCGTGATCAGCCTGGTCTGGGTGGCGTTGTGGGCGGTGACCTTTACCGAGCACCCCAAGGATCATCCCCGCATCACGGCGGACGAACTCGAAACGCTGCCCGCCGCCAAGAAAAAGGCTGGCAACGTGCCCTGGCGCCGCCTGTTCAGGCGCATGGCGCCGGTCACCATCGTCTACTTCTGCTACGGCTGGACGCTGTGGCTGTTCCTGAGCTGGATTCCCCAGTACTTCCTGCATAGCTACGACCTGGACCTGAAGAAGTCCGCCATCTTCGCCTCCGCCGTGTTCTTTGCCGGCGTGCTCGGCGACACGCTCGGCGGCATCGTCACAGACAAGCTCTACGAACGTACCGGCAGCCTGAAACGCGCCCGCAGCTGGATGGTGGCGGTCTGCATGCTGCTGACGATGCTGTCGCTGATCCCCATGCTGTTCACCCATCAGCTCTACGTTTCGATGGCCTGCCTGGCTGCCGGCTTTTTCTTTGCCGAGATGACCATCGGGCCGATGTGGGCGATCCCCATGGATATCGCGCCGGAGCATTCCGGTACCGCGAGCGGGATGATGAATTCCGGCTCCGCGCTGGCGGCGATCATCTCGCCGGTGCTGTCGGGCTACCTGATCGACCGCTTCGGCAGCTGGGAACTGCCCTTTATCGGCAGCATGGTGCTGATGGGCATCGGCGTGGTGCTGGCCTTCCGCATGCAGCCGGAAAGCAGGTTCGAAAGCGAGCCCGCCGCCGCGGCCGATCCCAAGCAATTGCACGCATAAGCGATGCGCGCCCCTCACTCGCCAACGGAAACGCAATCATGAGCCATCCCCACCCGGAACAGGAACTCGCCAGCCGGCTTGCAGGCGCGGGCAACGAAGGCATTCGCTTCTCCGCCTTGCCAGGCGAACTGCTGCCGCAGGATGCCGACGCCGCCTACGCCGTGCAAGCCGAGGTGCTGCGGCTGCGCAAAGCGGGCATCGGCGGCTGGAAGGCTGGCGCGAAATCCGCGACCGGCCCGATCCAGGGCGCGCCGCTGCCGAACGACTGCGTGCATCCGAGCCCGGCCACGCTGTCGCGCGGCGGCTTCCGCCCGCTTGGCCTGGAACTGGAGATTGCGTTCTGCTTCGGGCGGGTTTTCGCGCCGCGCGGCGCTCCTTATTCCGGTGATGAGGTGCTGGAAGGCGTGCAGTACATGGCGGCCGCAATCGAGGTGGTGGCGAGCCGGTACCAGGAATGGCCCGCGGTGGACAAGCTGGCGCAGCTTGCCGACCTGCAGAACCACGGTGCCCTGATCGTCGGCGACTACGTGCCTTACCAGCCCGGCTATCCCTTCCTGGATCCAAGCCTGTTCTTCACCTTCGATGGCGAGGACGTGGTCAAGGGCGCGCCGGCCAATCCCGCCGGCGACCCGCGCCGCCTGCTGCCGTGGGTAGTCAACCATTGCACCGCGCGCGGCATGACGGTGGGCCACGGCACGCTGGTCACGACCGGTTCCTACACCGGCATGCATTTCCCGGACAGGCCGGGCGCGGCGCTGGGCAGGATCGCCGGCCTGCCCGCGGTCGAACTCATCCTCGCGTAACAAGCCGCGCGCAGACGCGGCACCGATACCCACAAGCCACTGGTAGAAAGCCATGAACGATTCCTCCCCCTCGCTGCTGGTCAAGCCGATCCACCTCGTGCCGTCGCAAGGCCGCGCCAGTTCGCCGCTGTCGGCACGACTGCGCAAGGAACTGCGCGGCGATGTGCTCTTCGACCGGGCCAGCCGGGGCCGCTACGCTACCGATGCCTCGATCTACCAGATCATGCCGGTCGGCGTGGTGGTGCCGCGCGACCAGGCCGACCTGATGCTGGCGCTGGAAATCGCCCGCGACGAAAAGGCCCCGGTGCTGGCGCGCGGCGCGGGCACCAGCCAGTGCGGCCAGACCGTTGGCGAGGCGCTGGTGATCGACAACAGCAAGTGGCTCAACAACGTCGTGGATTTCGATCCCGCCGCCCGCACCGTCACCGTGGAACCCGGCATCGTGCTGGACCACCTCAATGCCTGGCTCAAGCCGCATGGCTTGTGGTTTCCCGTGGATGTATCGACCGGGGCCCAATGCACCATCGGCGGCATGGCCGGGAACAACTCATGCGGCTCGCGCTCCATCGAGTACGGCAACATGGTGCACAACGTGCTGGGCATCGATGCCGTGCTGGCCGACGGCAGCCAATGCCATTTCGGCTCACTCAAAGAGGCTGTCGCGGACAGGCGGGTGGAGGGCATCCTGCAAGGCCTGCGGCGAATCGCCACCCGCGAGCGCGAGGAAATCGCCGAGCGCATGCCGAAGGTGCTGCGCCGCGTGGCGGGCTACAACATCGACCTGTTCGAATGCCAGAATCCGCGCGCCTATACTGACGACGGCTACGCCAATCTCTCGCATATCCTGGTGGGATCCGAAGGCACGCTCGCCTACAGCCGGCAGCTCACGCTGAAGCTGTCGCCGCTGCCGCAGCACAAGGTACTGGGTGTGGTGAACTTTCCCACGTTCTACCAGGCGATGGACATGACGCAGCATATCGTCAAGCTCAAGCCCGTGGCGGTAGAGCTGGTAGACCGCACCATGATCGACCTGTCGATGGAGAACCCGGCGTTCCGCCCGGTGATCGGGCAGGCCCTGTCCGGCGAGCCGCAGGCCATCCTGCTGGTCGAGTTCGCGGGCGAGGAGCACAGCGCGCTGCTGGCGCAGCTCGACGATCTTGCGACGCTGATGAGCGACCTGGGCCTGCCGGGCTCCGTCGTCAAGATGCCCGACACCAAAGCCCAGAAGGCGCTGTGGGATGTGCGCAAGGCGGGCCTGAACATCATGATGAGCATGAAGGGCGACGGCAAGCCGGTGTCCTTCATCGAAGATTGCGCGGTTCCGCTGGAGCACCTGGCCGAGTACACGCGCCGGCTCACCGCCGTGTTCCACAAGCACGAGACCGAAGGCACGTGGTACGCCCATGCCAGCGTGGGCACGCTGCATGTGCGCCCGATCCTGGACATGCGGCGCGACGGCGCGCTGCGCATGCGCGAAATCGCGGAGGAAGCGGCCGCGCTGGTGCGTGAGTACAAGGGCGCCTATTCCGGCGAACACGGCGACGGGCTGTGCCGGGGTGAGTGGGTGGCCTGGCAATACGGTCCGCGCATCAATGCCGCCTTTGGCGAGATCAAGGCGCTGTTCGACCCGGACAACCGCTTCAACCCGGACAAGATCGTGCGGCCGCCGAAGATGGACGCGCGCGAGAACTTTCGTTTCGCGCCGGGCTACGCCGCGCTGCCGCTCGCGCCGGCCCTGGACTGGTCCGCCTGGAACGTGACGCGCAACCCGCTGACCGGCGAGGAAACGGCGCCGGGCACGGGCAGCGACCGCGCGGGCGGGCTCGCCGCGGCAGTGGAGATGTGCAACAACAACGGGCATTGCCGCAAGTTCGATGCGGGCACCATGTGCCCGAGCTATCGCGTGACCAAGGACGAGCAGCATGTCACGCGCGGCCGGGCCAATACGCTGCGGCTGGCGGTCTCCGGCCAGCTGGGCGATGAGGGCCTTGCCAGCGCGGAAGTCAAGGAAGCCCTGGACCTGTGCGTCTCCTGCAAGGGCTGCAGGCGCGACTGCCCGACGGGCGTCGATATGGCGAAGTTCAAGATCGAGGCCCGCCATGCCTGGACCAAGCGCCATGGCATCACCCTGCGCGAGCGCATGGTGGCCTTCATGCCGCGCTATGCGCCGGTCGCCAGCCGGTTTCCCGCGCTGCTCGCGCTGGCCGACAGCATTCCCGGCATCTCCGGCGCGATAAAGCGCGCGTTGGGATTCGCGCCGCAGCGCTCGTTGCCACGCTTCAAGACATCGTTCCTGTCGAAAGCCCGGACCAGGGGGCAGGCAGAACCGGGCCGCGAAGTCATGCTCTTCGTGGACACCTTCACCAATTACATGGAGCCGGAAAACGCGCGGGCGGCGCGGCAAGTGCTGGAAGCCGCCGGCTACACGGTGCACTTCAACACCCGCGAGGGCGAGCGCCCCCTGTGCTGCGGCCGTACCTTCCTTGCGGCGGGGCTGGTGGACCAGGCCAGGGAGGAAGCGCGGCGCCTGCTGGATGCCGTCAAGCCCTATGTCGACCGGAACATCCCGATCGTGGGGCTGGAGCCTTCGTGCCTGCTGTCCCTGCGCGACGAGTTCCTCAATTACGGCTACGGCGACGAGGCCAGGAAGCTGGCCGCCCAGGCCTTCCTGTTTGAAGAATTCCTGGTGCGGGAGAAGACGGCGGGACGCCTGGCCCTCGATCTCGATGCGCTGCAGGCCAGCGAAGCCCTGGTGCATGGCCACTGCCACCAGAAGGCCTTCGATGCCTTCACCCCGGTGCAGACCGTGCTCGGCTGGATCCCCGGCCTGAAGGTGTCGCCGGTGGAATCCTCCTGTTGCGGCATGGCGGGCAGCTTCGGCTACGAGGCCGAGCACTATGGGGCATCGAAAGCCATGGCGGAACTCTCGCTGCTGCCGGCGGTGCGCCAGCGCGCGGCCAACGCCCTTGTGGTCGCCGACGGCACCAGTTGCCGCCACCAGATACTGGACGGCGCGGACACCGAGGCCGTGCACGTGGCGCGCGTGCTGGCGATGGCGCTGAAGCGGAAGGACCAGGGGCAGCCGCATCATGCGTGAGCACACCGGCCCGGCAGCCGCCAGGCGGCCACCCTTGCGGCTTCCCGAGCCGGCCGCGAAGGGCGATGCGCTGGAGGACGTGGGTTCACCGGCGCTGCTGGTGGACCTGGACGCCTTCGAATCGAACCTGCTGCAGATGCGTGACCTGGCGGCGGCCGCGGGGGTGGCCTTGCGCCCGCATGCCAAGGCGCACAAGTCCGTCGCCATCGCCCGGGCCCAGATGGCCCAGGGAGCCGCGGGCATCTGCTGCCAGAAGCTGAGCGAAGCCTATCCGTTCGCGGCGGCCGGCATCGCCAGCATCCATATCAGCAACGAATTTGCCGGCGCCGACAAGGTGGCCATGGCGGTAGAACTGGCCGGGCATGTGGCGCTGAGCATCTGCGCCGATGACGTGCGGCAGGTGAGGGCGGTGGGGGCCGCCGCCACCGCCGCGGGTGTGAAGATCACGGTGTTGCCGGAGGTCGACGTGGGACACGGACGCTGTGGCGTTGCCAGCCGCGATGCCTTGAGCGCGCTGGCTGACGCCATCGCAGCGTTTCCGGCATTGCGGTTCGGCGGCCTCCAGGCGTATCACGGTCCGGCCCAGCATATCGCCGTCTGGGCGCAGCGCCGCCAGGCCGCGCAACGGGCCGCTGAAGCGGCGCACGCCTATGTCCGGCACCTGGATGCGCGCGGCATCGCCTGCCCGGTGGTCACGGGCGGGGGTACTGGCACCGCGGAGTTCGACGTCGGCAGCGGCGTCTACACCGAGATCCAGCCGGGGTCCTATCTGTTCCTGGACGGACATTACGGCGCCAACGAATGGATGGGGCAATTCCGGCCGGTGCACAGCCTGTTCATCGCGGCCACGGTGATGAGCACGGCGCGCCCCGGCGTGGTGGTTTGCGATGTCGGCCTGAAGACGGTGGCGGTCGATTCCGGCCTGCCACGGCTGTGGTCGCGCGACAGCAACGGGTCGCTGCGCTACGTCGCCGCCAACGACGAGCACGGCGTGCTCGAAGTGCTCAACGGCGACAGCCACGAGTTGCTGGGCGGCAAGCTGCTGCTGATCCCGGGGCACTGCGACCCTACCGCCAACCTGCACCGGCACTACGTCTGCTTCCGGCAGGGGCGGGTAGCCGGCCTGTGGGATATCGATGCGCGGGGCCTGAGCCGCTGATGCATCGGCCGGTAACGTTTGCGACCGTGGGGGGCATTCCCCGCCAGCCGCGAGCGATCCCGCACGTATTGCCAGAACAGATTCGCAGCTTGGCCGGCACCGCAGCCCGGTGCCGGGCAGTAGAACGCCGCACGCCACCGGCATGCGGACCTGGTGATGTTCCGAAGGAGACAACAACATGAAGAAGAAACAAGACTGGAAAGCCCTTGCCCTCACGCTTGGTGCCACTGCCGCCGGTGTCGCCATGAGCGCCACGGCATTCGCGTGGGAGCCCAACAAGCCGGTGGAAATCATCGTGCCGTTCAGTGCCGGCGGCGCCTCGGACCAGATGGCCCGCTCGATCCAGGGCATCATCGCCAAGCACAAGCTGATGAGCCAGCCGGTCATCGTGCTGAACAAGGCCGGCGCCAGCGGCGCGGAAGGCTTGATGGATACCAAGGCGTCGCAGGGCAACGCGCACAAGTTGCTGGTCACCTCATCCGCGCTCTATACCGTGCCGATGGTCAGCAACCTGCCGTTCAGCTGGCGCGACCTGACGCCGGTGGCGATGGTTGCGCAAGATGAGTTCGTGCTGTGGACCAATTCGGCGAACCCGGCCAAGACCGCCGGCACGTTTATCGACGCTGCCAAGGCCACGCCCGGCAAGACCAAGGTGGGCGGCACCAGCTCCAAGCGGGAGGACCAGATCATTGCCACGCTGGTGCAAAAGAAGACCGGCGCCAGGTTTATCTACGTGCCTTACAAGGGCGGCGGCGAGGCTGCCACCCAGCTGTCCGGCCAGCATATCGACGCCAACGTCAACAATCCCTCCGAATCGATCGCCCAGTGGCGCGCCGGCGAGCACCGCGCCGTCTGCGTGTTCGCGCCGGAACGCATGAGCTACAACGCCAAAGTCACGGCGACGCAGAGCTGGCACGACATTCCCACCTGCAAGGAGCAAGGCCTGGACGTGCAGTACCAGATGCTGCGCGTGTTCATGCTGCCGGGCGGCGTGACACCCGACCAGCAGAAGTACTACGTGGACCTGATGCAGAAGATCGTGGCCACGCCGGAGTGGAAGGAATACCTGGAGAAGAACGCGCTGAAGAACGAATTCCTGACCGGCAAGGCGCTCACCGATTTCCTGGCGAAGGACGAGAACGTCCACCGCGACATCATCAAGGAAGCCGGCTTCGTCGCCGCGCGCTGATCCGGACGCGGCTGCGCCGGGGTGCGCAGCCGCTGGTCAAACAGGATGGAGGAGACAACTTCATGGACGCGAAGCATTCCGAGGTGCCCGCCGGGGGCGGCATCTCCGTACGCGCGGTGGAACTGGTGGTAGCGGCCTGCCTGATGGCGGGCGCGCTGGTGGTGATCTGGAGCAACTACACAATCGGCGCCGGCTGGGCCGCGGACGGCCCGGAGGCGGGCTATTTCCCGCTGCGGGTCGGCGCCATCATCCTGGTCTGCAGCCTGGCGGTCGCCTGGCAGGCGCTGCGCGGCGGCGAGCGCAAGACGTTCGCGACCTGGCAGCAACTGAAGCAGGTCAGCGTGATCCTGGCGCCCCTGACGGTGTACGTCGGACTGATCGGCGTGCTGGGCGTGTACCTCGCGTCTTCGATCTTCATCGTGGGCTTCATGGTCGCGATCGGCAAGTCGGCGTGGTGGCGGGCCTTGCTGATCGGGATCGGCATCAACGTGGTGCTGTTCTGGATCTTCGAGATCCAGTTCCGCGTGCCCTTGCCCAAGGGTCCCATCGAAGCCGCGCTCGGCTATTGAGCAGGAGAGGAGACCGATATGGAAGAACTTAACTCCCTGATGGGTGGCTTCGCCGTCGCCTTGTCGTGGCAAAACGTCGGGCTGATGTTCGCCGGCATCCTGCTGGGCATCGTGGTCGGCGTGCTGCCCGGCCTTGGCGGGCCGAACGGCGTGGCGATCCTGCTGCCGCTTACCTTCTCGATGGATCCCACCTCGGCCATCATCATGCTGTCCTGCATCTACTGGGGCGCATTGTTCGGCGGGGCCATCACCTCGATCCTGTTCAACATTCCCGGCGAGGCCTGGTCCGTCGCCACCACCTTCGACGGCTATCCCATGGCCCAGCGCGGCGAGGCGGGCAAGGCGCTCACCTCCGCCTTCACCGGCTCCTGCCTGGGCGCGCTGGCCGGGGTGCTGCTGATCACCTTCCTGGCGCCGATGGTGGCCAGGTTCGCGCTGCGCTTCGGGCCGCCGGAGTTCTTCGCGGTCTACCTGCTGACCTTCTGCAGCTTTATCGGCATGGGCAAGGAATCCAAGCCCAAGATCCTGATCGCCATGTGCCTGGGCTTTACACTGGCCGCGGTCGGCATGGACACGGTGTCCGGCACCTTGCGCATGACCTTCGGCTCGCATGAACTGCTGCGCGGCTTCGATTTCCTGGTGGCTGTGATCGGCTTGTTCGGCATCAGCGAAATCCTGATGACCATGGAGGAGGGCGTCGCCTTCCGTGGCAAGCAGGCCAGGATCGATCTGAAAGTCGTGCTGAGCACCTGGGCGGAATTGCCGCGTTACTGGATGACCGTGTTGCGCTCGTCGGCGATTGGCTGCTGGCTCGGCATCACGCCCGGCGGCGCCACCGCCGCATCGTTCATGGGCTATGGCGTGGCCAAGCGCATGGGACGCGATCCGGATTCCTTCGGCAAGGGCAATGTCGAAGGCGTGATCGCGCCGGAAACCGCGGCGCACGCTGCAGGCACCAGCGCATTGCTGCCGATGCTGGCCCTGGGGATTCCGGGCTCCGCGACTGCCGCGGTGCTGCTGGGTGGCCTGATGATCTGGGGCCTGCAGCCGGGTCCGTTGCTGTTTGCCGAGCAAGGGCCGTTTGTGTGGGGCCTGATCGCCAGCATGTACCTGGGCAATATCGTCGGCCTGATCGTGGTGCTGTCCACCGTGCCGCTGTTTGCCGCCATCCTGCGCATCCCGTTCTCGATCATCGCGCCGCTGATCCTGGTCATTTGCGCGATCGGCGCCTATACGGTCAACGGCGCGCTGTTCGACGTCTGGCTGATGCTGGTCTTCGGCGTGGTTGGCTATGTGCTCAAGAAGCTCGACTATCCCCTGGCGCCGCTGGTGCTGGCCCTGGTGCTCGGCGACCGCGCCGAGGACGCGTTCCGCCAGACCATGCTGGTCTCGTCGGGAGAACTCGGCATCTTCTGGTCCAACGGGCTGGTCGGCACCATCATGGCGCTGGCCATCCTGGTGCTGGTCTGGCCGCTGGTCGCGGACTTGCGCGCCAAGGCGCGGCGCATGGCCTGAGCGCGTCCGGGCGCGGGTAGCGGCGGCGGAGTTGGCGCAACGCCACGGAATCCTAATGCGCCTGGCTTGTGATCCGGCGCGCGGCCAGCGCTGCCAGCACGGGCGCCACGGCAAAGCTGGCGAACAGCCAGGCGGCAGCCGACTGCGCGCCCGCCGTGCCGCCGGGGACGATCAGGCCAGCGGCATTCGCCACCAGCCCCGCGATCGCCGCGCCGATCGCCATGCCATAGAGCTGGACGGTTGTGATCGCGGCCGAAGCCGTGCCTTCCTCGCCGTGCGGCGCCAGCGTCAGCACGCGCGTCAGCAAATGCGGCCAGCCGATGCCCACGCCGGCGCCCGCGCCGGCCAGCGCCAGGCCGCTGAGCAGCGTGCGAGCCGCGGGCGCCAGGCTTGCCCCCGCCGGTACCACGATGGCCAGCGCGATCAGGCTGGCGGCGCACAGTACCGGCCCCGCGCGCAGCAGCCGTGCCGCGCCCGTACCGCCGTGGCCGGAGGAAAGCAGCGCCCCCAGGCTCCAGCCACCCGCCATCGCGGCTGTGAGATAGCCCGCCGCCAGCGGTGTGTGGCCGTGCAAGGTCTGCAGGAAATAAGGCACGAAGACTTCGGTGGTGGTGCCGATCAGGAGCAGGGCCACGCTGGCATAGACCGCGCCCAGCGGCGTGCCGGGCTCGGTGCCACCGCCAGGCAGCAACCGCACCAGCGCGCGCCGGTCCCACACAATGGCGGCGGCGCCGAATGCCAGGCCCGCGGCCACGCCGGCGGCCTGCCAGCCCATCGCCGCTGACAGGCTGCCGGCGGCGACAGCCAGGACCGACGCAGCCAGCAGCGCGATCTGCGCGGCGGGAATGCTCGGCGCGGCGGCGGACGAGGCGTGCTCGCCGGCCGGGCGCAATTGCAGCGCCACCAGCAAGCCCTGCATGATGGACACCGGCAGCAGCGTCCAGAACGCCCAGCGCCAATGCCCCACCTGGGCGAACAACCCGCCCACGGCCGGCCCGCAGAGCGTGGCGATGCCCCACATGCCCGAGACCAGCGCCACCGCGCGGGGCCATAGCGGCGGCGCGAACACAACCCGGATCAGTGCATAGCTAAGCGCTGCCAGCGTGCCGCCGCCCAGGCCCTGCACGCCACGGCTGGCCAGCATCCAGGGCATGGACGGCGCGAGCGCGCAGCCCGCCGATCCCAGCGCGAACACGGCTAGCGCGGTCAAGGAGGCACCGCGCGGTCCCAGCGCGGCCAGAAGCCGGACGGACAGCGCGGCGCCGACGATGGAGGCGACGACGAAAAGCGTGGTGTTCCAGGCGTACCAGTCCAGGCCGCCAATGTCCCGTACCACGGACGGCAGCACGGTGGTGACAATGTGGACGTTGATGGCGTGAAGCGCCACGCCGCCGGTAAGGGCGAGGGCAAGTAACCCGTTCTTGCCAAGGAGCAATTCGCGCCAGGCGCCGGTGGAGGCTTGTTCGGGAGGCATCGAGAGCGTGCGGCAGCATGGCTGCCGTCTTATTATCCAAAATGATTCTTGGATAATAAGACGGTGCCGTGAATTACACAAGCAATGGCTTGGTATTTCCGGGTCCCGGGTCGCTCCCGGCGGCGCCGGCTTACTGTCTAGCCCCGCACGTCGCGAGGGTCGTGGCCATAGCTGTTGCGCATGCGAATCTGGCCATCCTGGCCGTGAACCAGCAGCTCCACCTTCTCGCGCCTGGCGATGACCGTGGCGGCCTCGATGGCTTCGTCCTGGTTGAGGAAATGGGCTCGCTCGCCCCTGGCTCCTTCATGGACGACATCCCAGCCGTCGCCGTGAGGCACGACATGTACGTTGCGCTGCGCTTTCGAATCCATGGAGGTCTCCCGCTACCCGTGGCCGGAGGCCACGTTCCGCTCTGTATTGTGAGGCGCTGGAACAGTAGCGCCAGGGGGCGCAGTCCCGCAGGTTCACGCGCCTCGCAGGAATCAAGCATAGGTGTTCTGGCCCGACGGTGCCCGGCGGGCTGTCAGGATGCCGCCTGGCGCACCAGGTAATCCACCAACAGCTTCGCCGCCGGCGAGAGGCTCGCCTCGTCGCGGAAGCAAATCGCGAAGCGGCGCTGCGCCCAGCTATCCGTGAGCGGGACCATCTGCACGCCAAAGCTGGCGGAAACGGGCTCAACCACCTCGCGGGGCACGATGGCAAGGCCAAGGTTCGCGCGGACGCAGCGCAGGGACGCATCGAAGGAGGAAACCACCACCCGGTACGCCATCGGCTTGCCGATGATGGCCGCCGCGCGCGCCAGCATGGTGTGTACCGCGGTCTGCCCGGGCAGGCCGATATGGTCGAATTCAAGCGTCTGCTCGAAGGAACACGCCGCCTGGCTCGCGAGCGGATGCGAGGAATGCACGATGGCTGCCAAAGTATCGCTGCGATAGGGCCGGGTCTGGAGTCCTTCGAGATCCGCGGCATCCCAGCAGATGCCCAGCGGCGCGGAGCCTTCCCGCAGTGAGCGGACAAGCTCGCGGCTGATGCTCTCTTCGACGGTGACGCGGATATCCCGATGGTCAGGCACCTGCAGAAAGCCGGCGATATCATCGGGCAGCGACTCGGCCATGCACGAGACGGTGGACAGCAGGCGGACTTGTCCCTTGATGCCGGTGCCGTAGCCGGCCATATCGCGCTCCACGCGATCGGCCGCGGCCAGCATGGCGCGTGCATGCTCTAGCAGGATCTCGCCAGCCGCGGTCGGTATCACCCCACGCCGGCGCCGCTCGAACAGCGTGACGCCCACGGTGTCTTCCAGCTGAGCCAGGCGCTTGCTGATGGCCGAAGCCACGATGTGTTGCTGTTCGCCGGCGCGCGCCATGTTGCGCGTCTCGCAAACCGCCACGAACAGGCGCAGGGAGGTGAGGTCCAGGTCACGCATCGGAAGCTTCCGGTGTTGAGTTTAGGATTTCCGATATGGAAATTTAGCGTTGTAATTTTAGCGGGTATTGCCTTGATCGGGAATCTCTAAACCGAGGGCACATGGGGTGGCGTGACGCTACCCAGCTATTCCGATTCGGAATGTTAGTGCTTCTGGATTAGCGCTTCTGCCTAAGGCCGGAACGGCATAGAGTGCTCATGCCAGACCGAAACACGAACATCCGAGGGGACCCAGACAAAATGACAACACACGCTGAATTCGCTCCACGCCGGGCCGTGATTCGGGAGGTCGGGCTGCGCGACGGCCTGCAGAGCATCGCCACCATCCTGCCGACCTCCGCCAAGCGCGAGTGGATCCAGGCGGCCTATGCGGCAGGCCAGCGGGAAATAGAGGTCGGCTCCTTCGTCCCGGCGAAGCTGCTGCCGCAACTCGCCGATACCGCGGAACTCGTGGACTTTGCCAGGTCGCTGCCGGGGCTGTTCGTCTCGGTCCTGGTGCCAAACCTGCGGGGCGCGGAAAACGCCATCGCCAGCGGCGCCGACCTGATGCTGGTGCCGCTGTCCGCCAGCCATGCCCATAGCCTGGCCAACCTGCGCAAGACGCCCGACGACGTGGTGGCCGAGGTGGCAAAGATCCGCGCCGCCCGCGACGCGGCCGGCTCCAGGACGCTGATCGAAGGCGGCGTGGGCACCGCCTTCGGTTGCACGCTGCAGGGACAAGTGGATCCACACGAGGTGCTCCGCCTGATGCAGGCCCTGCTGGATGCGGGCGCCGATCGCGTCAGCCTGGCGGACACGGTGGGCTATGCCGATCCCGAAATGGTGTGCAGCCTGTTTGAACGCGCCACGGCAATCGCCGGCGACCGCTTCTGGTGCGGACATTTCCACGACACGCGCGGGCTGGGCCTGGCCAACGTGTATGCCGCCCTGCAAGCCGGCGTGACCCGCTTTGATGCCTGTCTCGCCGGGATTGGTGGTTGCCCGCACGCGCCCGGCGCCAGCGGCAATGTCGCCACCGAAGATCTGGCCTACCTGCTGGGCAGCATGGGCTTCGATACCGGCATCGATATCGACCGGTTGCTGGCGCTGCGCGAGCGCGTGGCCGGCTGGCTGACCAATGAGACCCTGCACGGCACGCTGTGGCGCGCCGGCCTGCCCAAGACATTTCCCGCATCGGTTGCCGATGCTGCTGCCGCCTGCGCCTGAGAGAGAAAATCATGAGCACTGAACATGCTTCCTTGCCGCTCGCCGGCGTCCGCGTGGTTGAGTTCACCCATATGGTGATGGGCCCGACCTGCGGCATGATCCTCGCTGACCTGGGCGCGGAAGTCATCAAGGTCGAACCTCCTGGCGGCGACAAGACGCGCAATCTGCCCGGCCTTGGCATTGGCTTCTTCCGCTCGTTCAACCGCAACAAGAAGAGCGTCGTCATCGACATCACCACCCCGGAAGGACAGGCCACGGCAGCGGAACTGGTTGGCCAGTGCGATGTGTTGCTGGAGAACTTCCGCCCTGGCCTCATGGAGAAATGCGGGCTGGACTACGCCACGTTGTCCGCCAGATTCCCCGGGCTGATCTACGTGTCGCACAAGGGCTTCCTGCCCGGCCCGTATGAAAACCGCCTGGCGCTCGACGAAGTCGTGCAGATGATGGGAGGCCTGTCCTACATGACCGGGCCCAAGGGCCGCCCGCTGCGCGCGGGTACCTCGGTGAACGACATCATGGGCGGCATGTTCGGCGCCATCGGCGTGATGGCCGCCCTGCGGGAGCGCGACCGTACCGGCAGGGGGCAGGAAGTGCAGAGCGCGCTGTTCGAGAATTGCGTGTTCCTGTCGTCCCAGCACATGCAGCAGTTCTCGATGACCGGCGAGCCGCCGCCGCCGATGCCGTCGCGCGTGTCCGCCTGGAGCGTCTACGACGTGTTCACGCTGGCCGGAGGCGAGCAATTGTTTATCGGCGCCGTCAGCGACAAGCAGTTCCACATCTTGTGCGGCGTGCTGCAACGTCCCGACCTGGCTGCCGAGCCGGAGCTCGCGACCAACGCCATGCGCGTCGCGGTACGTCCGGCATTGCTGGAACGGCTGGGTGCGATTCTCAAGGACCATCGCGTGGAAGAACTCTCGCCGAAGCTCGAAGCCGCGGGCATTCCCTACGCGCCCATCATGCGTCCGGAGCAACTGCTGGATGACCCTCACCTGAAGGCAAGCGGCGGCCTCGTGCCGATGCAGACCGAGGATGGCGGCACCACGGACGTCGTGCTGCTGCCGTTGCTGATGGGCGGACGCAGGCCCGGCGTGCGCATGCCGCTGCCGGGCATCGGCGAGCACAACGACGAAATCCTGTCCGGCCTGCGCACGCGCACGCCGGACTGAATCTACCCGCATTGCCGCGTGGCATCGGATGGCCACGCGGACAAGAACGATAAACATACGGAGACAGACATGGCATTCCCCCTTTCGCGCCGGGCGGTACTCGGCATGGCCGCTTCGGCCATCGCACTCGCGGTCGCCTTGCCGGCCGGCACCGTCATGGCCCAAGGCTCGGGCCGGCCGGTACGCCTGATCCTGCCTATCAGCGCGGGCTCGGGCGTGGATGCTATCGCGCGCGCCGCCGGACCGTCGCTCGGCAGGAGCCTGGGCCAGCCGGTGGTGATCGAGAATCTCCCCGGCGCCGGCGGCATTACCGGCGCAGCGGCGGTGGCCAAGGCGCCGCCCGACGGCACGACGCTGGGCCTGTTCTCCAACAACCATGTCATCAATCCGAGCGTGTACAAGAAGATGCCGTTCGACGCGATCAAGGACTTCACGCCCATCAGCGTGATCGGCTCGACGCCGCTGGTCCTTGTGGTCAACCCCAAGGTTCCGGCGAAAAATGTGCAGGAACTCGTTGCCTTGCTCAAGGCCAAGCCCGATTCGCTCAACTATGCATCGTCGGGCAACGGCACCATTCTCCAGCTCGCCGCGGAAATGTTCCTCGATGAGGCGCATGTCAAGGCGCGCCATGTCCCCTACAAGGGCACCGGACCGATGATGACCGACCTGATCGCGGGCCAGGTGGAGATGGGGGTCGTGGCGCTTAACGCCGTGGCGCCGCACCTGAAGAACGGCACCCTGCGTGCGATCGGCCTGTGCGGCGCCACGCGCTCGCCCGCCGCGCCGGAGATGCCAACCATCGCCGAACAAGGTTTGCCAGACTTCGCGGTCGAGGGCTGGTTTGCCGTGGTGGGTCCGGCAGGGCTTCCGCCGGCCGAGGTCAAGCGCCTCAACACCGTGTTCGTCAAGGCATTCACCAGCCCGGGTGTCCTGGAAGCGATGAAGAGGCAGGGCAATACGATCAATCCCGGCACGCCGGAAGCCGCCGCGAAGTTCTTCCAGAGCGAAGCGGCGCGCTATGCGGCACTGGTCAAGAGGGCCAATGTGACCCTGGAGTGAGGTCGGGGTGTGCTGTCGCGGCGGGGCAACCCCTGCCGGCTTTGCCCGCTCCCCGTCGTCTCGCTCCCTGTCGGGAAATGTGCTTGCTGCCGGCCACTACGCCGGTCTGCACGCCCCCCGGAGCCGTCGTGGTCGCGTTGACCACGCTTTCCATAAAAGAGGCCGTCGCCATCCTCCATGAGGATCACGTGGAGGATTTAGCTTTTGCGCCGCTGCACGGCGGTCAGTATCCCCCGCAGGATCTCGATGGGGGGAGGCGGGCAGCCAGGCACGGCGACGTCGACGGGGATGACGTTGGCGACGCGACCGCAACTCGCATAGCTCTCGCCGAAGATGCCTCCTGTACAGCCGCAGTCACCCACTGCGACCACGAGTTTCGGCTCTGGCGTCGCGTCATAGGTACGCCGCAAAGCGTCTTCCATGTGGCGCGAAACCGGTCCCGTCACCAGCAGCATGTCAGCATGGCGCGGGCTGGCAACGAATTTGATGCCAAGCCCCTCAATGTTGTAGTAGGGGTTGTTGAGCGCGTGGATTTCCAGCTCGCAGCCGTTGCACGAGCCTGCATCGACCTCCCTGATCGTGAGCGCCTGGCCGAGGATGTCGAGGATGTCCTGGTGTATACGTTGCATCGCGGCGCCGCCATCGCCATCGAAGGCCGGGGGGGGCGGCTCCGTGACGATGCCAGTGCGGACGATTTGTTTGAGGATGTGCCACATCAGAGGTCGTGTCCCGAATAGCTGAGGTTGAATGACTTGTTGATCAGCGGAAAGTCCGGAACGATGTTGCCGATGACCGCGTGCTCAAGCACCGGCCAGTTCTGCCAGGAGGGATCATGGCAGTGGCAACGCACGATTCTGCCGTCAGCGCCGGTTTCGAGCGCCACAAGGATTTCGCCGCGCCAGCCCTCCACCCAGCCCGCTCCGATGGCGATCGCGTCCTGCGCCCGGATGCCGGCATGGATCGCGCCGCCGGGCTGTTCCGAGCAGATCGCGCGAACAAGCCGCAGGGATTCAATGGTCTCGTCAAAGCGCATCGCCACGCGTGCGGCGACATCGCCATCGCGATGCATGGCCATCGTGACGTCTAACCGGTCATAGGGCGGCCATGCGTGGTCGCAGCGCAGATCCGCCGCTTGCGCGCTGGCGCGTCCGGCGAGCCCCGCGAGGCCAAGCTGGGCGGCAAGTTGTGGCGTTACCCGGCCCGTGGCGCGAAACCGGTCCTGCAGTCCGGCATGCTCGTCGTAGACGCGCCGCAACGCGCGAACTTCGCGCTCGATGCCGTCGCACTGCTTGCGCAGCCGGTCCATCATGGGCGGCGCCGGATCGATCGCGACACCCCCGGGCACCACCGCATCCATCATGAAGCGATGTCCGAAGGCTTCCCCGGACAGCCGCTGCCAATCCTCGCGCAGCCGCGAGAACTGAGCCAGTCCAAAGGCCAGTCCGGCATCGTTGCCCAACGCACCGAGGTCGCCCAGGTGGTTGGCCACGCGCTCGCGCTCCAGCATCAGGGCGCGCAGCGAGGCCGCCCTTGCCGGTATTTCGCTCCCCGAGGCGGATTCCAGCGCCATACAGTAGGCCCAGGCATAGGCCACGGTCGAGTCGCCTGAGATGCGGCCCGCGAGCCGGTAAGCCTCATTCGGCGCCAGTTCGGTGAAGCGGCGTTCGATGCCCTTGTGCGTGTAGCCGAGGAGGGCTTCAAGGCGCAGCACCTTTTCGCCGACCACGGAGAAGCGGAAGTGGCCGGGTTCGATGATGCCGGCATGTACCGGGCCGACGGCTATCTCATGCACCCCATCGCCATCGACACGTACGAAGGCGTAGTCCGCGGGCAGCCTGCCCGCGGCGGCCAGCGGTTGCGTCCCATGTCGCAGGGGGAATGACCCGGGCGCCCACAGGCCATGGTTGAGCCACGGGCGCTCATCGTAGCTGCCTTGCACCCGGATGCCCGAGAGGCTGGCCATGGCGCGCTGCATCCGCCTGGCACACGGGAAGATGCCGGCCAGGTCCGGAACCCCCTGCGCCGGGCCGCCGAGCCGCAGTTCGAGCCAGACCAGTCCCGCCGGTACGGCATACGCGGCGCATGCCGCCAACGTCCCGCCCGCCGCGCTGCGATCGGCGCCCCACACGGAGATCAGGCGCCCGCCCGTGTCCGCGACCGTGCGCGCTGCCGCGCTCCACGCATCGGGACTGGCGAGCCCGTGCCATACCGGCAGCGGTGCCGGGAGGCGATGCAGGTCGAGTCCGAGTTCAGGCAGGTCCATGTGCTCAACTCCCCAGCATCGCGGCCGCCTGGCGGTACCACGCATCCAGATACGGCGGGATATAAAGGCCCAGCATCAAGCCGAGTATGAGGTGCAAGAACACCGGGACCAGCGCCGGCGGGTGCGGCAGGGGCGTCAGCGTGGTCTCGCCGAAGACCATCGGTTGCACGCGGCTGAACACTGACGCAAAGGCCAGGCCGAGCGCGACCAGCAGGAAGGGCGTGGCCCAGGGTTGTTCCCGCATCGCGGTCGTCACGATCAGGAACTCGCTGGCGAACACGCCGAACGGTGGCATGCCCAGAATGGCCAGTACGCCTAGCATCAGGCCCCAACCGACCGTGGGGCTGACCCGGACCAGCCCGCGGATCTCGTCCATGGCCTGCGTTCCCGCTTGCTGGGCCGCATGGCCGACGGCGAAGAAGATCGCGGACTTGACCAGCGAATGCACCGTCATGTGCAGCAGTCCGGCGAAGCTGGCGATCGGGCCGCCCATGCCGAAAGCGAAGGTCATCATGCCCATATGCTCGATGGAGGAGTAGGCGAACATGCGCTTGACGTCCCGCTGGCGGATGAGGAGCAAGACCGCCGCCACTACGGAAACCAGGCCGAAGCCCATCATCAGGTGGCCGGTGAGATGGTTGTTCAGCGCGCCGTCCGTCAACACCTTGCAGCGCAGGATGGCGTAGAGCGCCACATTGAGCAGCAGGCCGGACAGCACGGCAGACACCGGGGTCGGTCCCTCGGCATGCGCGTCCGGCAGCCAGTTGTGCACGGGAACCAGGCCGACCTTGGTGCCATAGCCGATGAACAGGAAGGCAAACGCCAGGGTGATGATATTCGGGTCCAGCCGGCCCTTGACCGCATCGAGGTTGGTCCACAGCAGCGCGCCGCCCTCGGGGCCAATGACCTGCTCGGCCGCCATGTAGAGCAGCACCGTGCCAAAGAGCGCCTGGGCGATACCCACGCCACACAGGATGAAGTACTTCCAGGCCGCCTCGAGGCTGGCCGCGGTCCGGTAGACGCTGACCAGCAGGACCGTGGTCAGCGTGGCAGCTTCCATTGCCACCCATACGATGCCCATGTTGTTGGTGGTCAGCGCCAGCAGCATGGTAAAGGTGAATAGCTGGTACATGCTGTGGTACAGGCGCAGCCGCGGCGGCGTCATCTTGCCGTGGTCGCGCTCCACGCGCATGTAGGGCCGCGAGAAGATGGACGTGGTCAGGCCCACGAACGCGGTCAGCGTAACGAGGAACACGTTCAGGGCGTCTATGTAGAACGCACGGTCCCACGCGAGCGTGGGACCGTCGTCGATAATCCGGCCGGTGAGCAGGCAGGCCGCGACGAAGGTGCCCAGGCTGAACACGACGTTGATGTCGCGCGCATGATCGCGATGACCGACCAGCGCCAGCACCATCCCGCCGGCCAGCGGGGTTGCAAGCAGGAAGGCTAGCGCGATCAACTCAGTCCTCCTTCAGCTTCTCTAGGTGGCGGATGTCCAGGCTGTCGAACTGCTCGCGGATCTGGAACATGAACACGCCCAGGATCAGCACGCCGATCAGCACGTCCAGCGCGATGCCTAGCTCGACCACCATCGGCATGCCGTAGGTCGCCGAGGTCGCGGCAAAGAACAGTCCATTCTCCATGGCCAGGAAGCCGATGACCTGCGGTATTGCCTTCGACCTAGTGATCATCATCAGGAACGAAAGCAGTATGCAGGCCAGCGCGATTCCGAGGGTGCCGCTGGCCAGCTTCACCGACAGCCGCGAGATCGGCATGGCCAGGTTGAACGCGAAGATCACCACCAGAATGCCGATCACCATGATGGTCGGGATATTGATCAGCGTCTCCACGTCCCAGCGGATATCAAGCCGGGCAATGATCCGGTGCAGGAGATAGGGGATCAGCAGCACCTTGAGCGCGAATGTCACGCCGGCCGACAGGTACAGGTCTGGCTGCCGGGTCACGTAGCCGACCACGGCTGTCGCCAGCGCCAGGGTGGCGCCCTGCAGCGTGAACAGGTGGATCAGCGTCAGGATGCGGCGCTGCGAGATCATCCCGAAGGCCAGGATCAGCAGCACCGCGCCGAGCAGGTTGACGAACTGGGTCAGCAGGGCGCTCATGTCAGCGGGCAAGCAGCAGATGCACCAGCATGCCGATCACCGCCAGCAAGAAGGCGGTAGCCAGGAATTCCGGGACGCGGAAGATGCGCATCTTGGCGCTCGCCGTCTCCAGCGCGGCAAGCAGGATGCCGCCCACCATGAGTTTGGCCAGCAGCGCCGGCAGCGCCAGCAACATGGACGATGGCGCCTGGGCCTCGGCGATGCCCCAGGGGAAGAACAGCGCGAGTCCGATGCACGAGTAGGCGAACAGCTTCAGGCTCGCAGCCCACTCGATGAGTGCGAGGTGGCGGCCCGAGTATTCCAGGATGAGCGCCTCATGGATCATCGTCAGTTCCAGATGCGTGGCGGGGTTGTCGACCGGCACGCGTGCGTTCTCCGCCAGCGACACCATGGTGAACGCAACGCCGGAAAAGGCCAGCCCGGGGTAGATCGCCAGTTGGCGATGGGCGAGTGTCTCGACGATGGTAGTGAGCGATGTCGATTTGGAAACCAGCGAGGCCGAGAACAGCACCATCAGCAATGCCGGCTCGGCAAGAAACCCGATCAGCATCTCGCGTCGCGCCCCCAGGGTGCCGAAGGCAGTGCCGATGTCCATCGCCGCCAGCGAAATGAAAACCCGTGCCAGCGCGAACAGGCCGACCAGCGCGATCGCATCGGCCGCGGGCGCCAGTGGGAGGTCCGTCGACAGGGTTGGGATGATCGCGCATGCCAGCGCCATGCAGCCGAACAGCACATAAGGCGTGACGCGGAACAGCGGCGATGCGTTGTCTGCCACCACCGATTCCTTGTTGAACAGTTTGTGCAGCGTGCGATATGGCTGCCAGAGGCTGGGCGCGGATTTGTTCTGCAACCAGGCACGGCATTGATTGACCCAGCCCGTCAGAAGCGGCGCCAGGGCGATCGATATCACGATCTCGATCGACTGTGACAGCAAGCCGGTGACTGTCATGGAGACCTCATCGCATCACCGCCAGCAGCGTGGCAATCAGCGTCAGGAAGCTATACAGCAGATACACGGAGATGCGCCCCTGCTGCATCAAGCCGGCCAGCCGCGCCAGGTACGAGGCCAGATCGACAGCGGGCAGGTATAGCCAGTGCCAGAAGCGGTCCTCAATGGTCACGCGGTAGCGCGGCCGTTCGTCGAAGGGCGTCGGCAGTTCGCGCTCCATCAGGAAAAAGGGTTCGAAGATCTGTCGGATAGGCTGGCCGAATCCCTCGGCGGTGTCCTGCATGCGCGCGGTGCCCCAGGGAAACCCGCAGGCCCACGGCGGGCCGCGGCGCAACCGGCCGTGGTACAGCCAGCGCACGAGCAAATAGGCCAGGGCAAAGCTGGCCAGGATGCCGAGCAGGAAGATCACCGGCCCATAGCTGGCCTGGTCCTGGCTGGTCGGCGCCAGCAGCCAGCCGCTTGCCGCTACCCGGGCACCCAGGCCGGCGGTGACCAGTTGTCGTGTCACCGGGTCGATCAGCTGGATGAACTGCGTCGGCAGCAGGCCAAGCGCCACGCAGCCAAAGGCCAGCCATGCCATGCCCCCGCATTCCCAGGGGCCGGCGTCATGCGAATGGGTGAGCTTGTGCTCGCGCGGCTGGCCAAGAAAGATCACGCCGAAGAACTTGACCATCGTATAGCCGGCCAGCGCCGCCACCAGCGCGATCAGCGCGGCGACCACCGGAATCAGCATGGTCAGCAGCGGTACCGGCAAGCCTGGCGTGAACAGGAAGCTCTGCAGCAGCAGCCACTCCGACACGAAACCGCCGAGCGGAGGCAGGCCTGCGCTGGCCAGCACCCCCAGCAATGTGAGCCAGCCAACCCGGGGCATGTACCGTATCAATCCGCCCAGTTTGCCCAGGCTTCGCTCGGCAGTCGCATGCAGCACGCTGCCCGTGCCGAGAAAAAGCAGGCTCTTGAAGAGGGCATGGCTTGCGACGTGATAGAGCGCCGCGGTCAGGGCTAGTGCCGCCATCGGCCTCATGTCGTAAGCCGAAAAGATCAGGGTCAGGCCCATGGCGACGAACAGCAGGCCCATGTTTTCGATCGACGAGTAGGCCAGCAAGCGCTTCATGTCGGTCTGCACCGCGGCGAAGACCACGCCGAACAGGGCGGTGGCCAGGCCGATGGCCAGAAGCAGCGCACCCCACCACCACAGGCGCATGGACAGCAGATTGAAGGACACGCGCAACAGCCCGTAGATGGCTGTATTGAGCATGACGCCGCTCATCATCGCGGAGACCGGCGAGGGCGCTGCCGGATGTGCCTCCGGCAGCCAGACATGCAAGGGCAGTATGCCGGCCTTGGCGCCGAAGCCGAACACGGCAAGCAGGAAGGCAACCGATGCCCAGAAGGGCGTCAGAGCCTGGTCGCGCATGTTGGCGAAGGTGTAGTCACCGGTGTTGGCCTGCAGCACACCGAAGCAGAGCAGAATCGCGATCGCGCCGATCCGTGCCATCGTGATGTAGATGTAGCCGGCGCTGCGCACCTCCGGCATGCGGTGATTCGCGGTCACCAGGAAGAATGACGACAGCGCCATGGTCTCCCACATCACCATGAACGAATAGGCATCGTCAGCCAGGACGACACCGGCCATGCTGGCCAGGAACAGGTGATATTCCAGGCAAAGCAAGCCTGGCGGCGTGCCCTCGCCCTTGCGGAAATACCCGGCCGCGAACATGGAGATGCCCGCGGTCGCGCCGCCGATGACCATCAAGAAGTAAGCGGAGAGGCTGTCGAGCCGGACGTGGAAGGGCAGCGACGGCAGCCCGATACCCAGTACTGCGACCTCCGGCGTGCCGGGTACCGCGGCGAGCGCGAGGCCGGAAAGCGCCAGTCCAAGCAACCCACCGAGAGGGAAGAGAACGCGAGACACCAGGGGCAGCCGCTGCAGCGCGAGAACGCCCGCGGCCCCTACCAGCAACCAGGCTCCCACGACAATAAGCACCCAGTCGATATGGAGCCATTGCGCGGCCGGGGGCAGGCTGCTCATGGCCTAGCCCTTGCGGCGTGCGGTGCGCCGTTTGGCGGGCGGCGCGTCAGACTGCGCCTGCGCTTGTGGCACCGTCTCGTCGCCGGCAGGCTCGACATTGCCCGCGTTCAATCCGCTGGGCACGTACTGGACCCCATGCTGAGCGAGGTACTCGCGGATGAGCTGGCGCACCACCTGCGATGCCGTCAGATCCTGTTGCGCGCAAAGGCGCTCGAAAGCGGCCTTCTTGTTTGGATCGATGAGCAGCGTCAGCCGAGCAGTCTTGATCTCCATGGAGCCTCAACGTGCCAATACGATGGTCAGATGCAACAAATCCTGCATGAATGTCTGCTGCCAGGCGGTGCTCGGCACTGCCACCGGGCACTGCCGGTGAATCGGCAGCAACGGTCGCCATATGCTTATTACAACCTAGCATACGGGATGAAGATTGCATATGCCAGGAACCATAATTCAATGCGCCATACGTGTAATCACTATGTTAATGCAATTAACATAGGCCACGCAGGCATCAAAGCGCGTGAGGCATTTGCGCGAATGGGCTGGCGAAGCCACCATGGAGCAGCTTGTGGAGCCGGTGGAGGATTGGGATGCTTGACAGGGGGCATGGACATGCGGTGCTGCGTCCTTGCGCCACCAAGGCCTCTTCCCGAACCCGGCTAGCTGGCGCCGGCATCGCCCATGGTGACGGATCGCAGGCTCGTCCTGAGTCCAATACGGCGCAATAGTGTCTGAATGGCGGCCGTGGCGAAGTCATCCGTGTCTTGTATGTCCTCAAGCACCGCTTGAAGTACCGCCTGAATCCGCAAGGCCAGCGCTTCGGCAAGCCTTGCCGCGGTGGCGCGTAACGGACAAGAACCACCGCGCGCGTAGAGCGTGACATCTCTAAGCAGCGCATCACCCCGATAGATGGCCACCAGCACCTTCGGCTGGAAACTGCCGTCGACGAGCGCCTTTGCGCGCGGAGTGACGCGATAACTAACCGCCGGCTTGTGCATGGATCTCTCCCGATTGTTGCAAGGGCCTGACGGCGGCCGCGGCATTCCGTGGCGGCAGGAAGCATTGCCTTCCGGTCGGCACCTCGCAGGGAGGGCTGGCATCCCGGTGCCCTTGCGCGGACCTTTGCCGGATGCAACCTCGAAGTGGAACTGCGGATTGATGCTGGTAGTCCGCGACGCGGACATCGGTCACTCGCGGTCCTTCCTGGCCGGAAGCGTGGTACCGACTTGGGGCCGCGTGGCGTAAGCCACGCCATGCTGCTCAAGATAGTCGCGGATCAACTGGCGCACCACCTGTGACGGCGTCTGATCCTGCGCCGCGCACAGCGATTCAAAGGCCTTCTTCTTCACGGGGTCGATCAACACGGTGAAACGGGCGGTCTTGGATTCCATGCGCTCTCGAATAGTGTTGTATGATAATAGCGTTATCATTATATACAACTTGACGATGTTCCGGCATGCCAGCCGGTCTTGTCCGGCCTATGGCGGCAAGCCAGAGGGCGTGACGTTTGCAAGTTGCTTAGGGGCCGCTTCTTAACTGAGGGCGATGTGGTAAACGCGACAATTGAAATGACCAACCGCATGGGCTTGCAAGGCCGGGGCTCAGCGCGGCTAACCTTTACCGCTGCTCAGTTCGAATCCGAGATCCTGCTTGTCAGTAATGACTGCACAGCGAATGCCAAGAATGTGATGGAGGTGATGCGGCTCTCGGCGCGGGCGGGGACCGAGGTGCATATTCAGGCCACCGGACCGGATGAGGTTGCTGCCGTGAAAGTCATTGCCGCCCTGCTGACCGAGTGACGAATTGAATACCACGCCCGATCGAGCCCCCCAGATGGACCCCACGCGCACGTCCTTTGAAGCCTATTTGAAGTTTCTGTCCGAAGCGCCCAACGACGGCACGCCGACAGTGTTGGAAACCTCGCTTGCGCTTTCACTGCATTTCGACGCGCTGGCAACGCAAAGCGTCATGTCGCGGCGTGATCCCGACAAGCTTGTTCTTGGCTACACACGGACGATGATGGCGTTTTTACTGTTGCAGCCGGCGCCCGCCAGGATTTCGATGATCGGCCTCGGCGGGGGATCATTGCTCAAGTACTGCTATCGGCATCTGCCGGATGCCAAGGTTGTCGCCATCGAAATCGATCCGGCGGTGATTGCCCTGCGCGATACGTTTCACATTCCGCCCGACGACGAACGGCTCGAGGTGGTTTGCGCGGATGGCGCCGAATATGTCAAGAGTCAGGGCGCGCGGCCGGAGGTCATCCTGGTGGATGGCTTTCTCGCCCATGGCATGCCAACACAGCTGGGCAGCGCGGACTTCTACGCGGCGTGCCACGCGAGGCTCGCCGACGATGGAGTATTGGTCGCCAACTTCATCGACAGCGATGCCGATATTCCGTTCTATATGGAAGAAATTCGTTCAGTGTTCGGCGACTCCTTTTCCATTTCTCCATCTGAGGACAGTTGCAACTACGCGCTGTTCGCCTGGAAGGGCGCGCAGGCACTTCCCTCGCTGGACGAATTGCTGATGCGTGCGAGCGCTCTGGAAACCACGCATCCGCTGAATCTGCGCTCGGCCGCGCGTCGCCTGAAACAGGGCAAACGGCTGGCGGCGGATCACAACTTCTGGCAAAAGCTCGCGGGCTGACGCGTTCGCCTGCCGATGCTGGATAGACACGGTCTGAACTAAAGGTAACGCTCACCGATGTGACCATGCCGATTCCATACTTGCGCAGACTGACCGGGAGGGAACGCAGTCCGGAGGCCGACCGGCAACTGGCACGCTATCTTGCGTTTGTGGCAGGCGCCACCAACGCAGGCGGATTCCTGGCGGTGCAGCAATACACCTCCCATATGTCGGGCATAGTGTCCGCCATGGCCGACAATCTGGCGCTCGGCAGCATCGGGCTCATCCTGGACGGCCTGGGTGCCTTGTTATCGTTTCTGGCGGGGGCGGCCTGCTCTGCGATTTTGATCAACTGGGGGCGGCGCGAGCGCCTGCACAGCGAATTCGCGCTGCCGTTGATGCTTGAATCCGTGTTGCTGGTGTGTTTCGGTCTGCTGGGCAGCAATCTCGAACGCCACGAATGGCTGTTCGTGCCGGCGACGGTCATGGTGCTTTGTTTCATCATGGGGTTGCAGAATGCCATGATCACAAAGCTCTCGAAGGCCGAGATCCGCACCACGCACATAACGGGTATGGTCACCGACATCGGTATTGAACTGGGTAAGCTGTTCTACTGGAACCTGGCCAGGGCCAATTCCGCCAAGCCAGTTGTGCTGGCCGACCGGAGAAAACTGCGGGTGCTCGTTACGCTGGTCGCGCTGTTTTTTGCCGGCGGTGTAGTCGGGGCGGTAGGGTTCAGGCATGTTGGGTTCAGTGTCACCCTGCCACTGGCCACATTGCTGCTCGCACTTGGTGCCGTACCTGTCATGGATGATGTGCGAAGCCACATGCTGCGCTCGGACTTCCTCCCGCGGCTGGCCGCCCGCGCGCGCGCATGGGCACGGGAGGTCAAGCGCGACGTCCACGCGGTGTGGCTCGCTGCGCGCGATCCCCGCACGCCCTGGTATGCGAAGGCGCTGGCCATGCTGGTCGCCGCCTATGCGTTGTCTCCGATCGACCTGATTCCGGACTTCATCCCGATTCTTGGCTATCTGGACGATGTGGTGCTGGTGCCCCTCGGCGTGTTGCTGGTGGTCCGGATGATCCCGCTTGAAGTGATGGAAGAGCATCGGGCCGCTGCCGCGCTCGCTGCGGAGCGTCCCGGCAGCCGCGTCGCGGTCGCCGTGATTGTTGCGCTCTGGCTTTCCGCGGCTGCGGTGGCAGTGGTCTGGCTGGCGCGGCTGGGCATTTGATGCGCGCGCCGCCGGCCGCCAGGTCAATCGCAGGCAGGTGGGCAGGCCAATGACGCGGGGCGCTCAAATGGGGGGGCGCTCAAATGGGGGACGCTCAAATGACTCGAGTGACTGAAATGACCAGTCAAAAAATCAGATTCTTTCGATCACGGATTCCCTCATTCGAATGCACACCTGGCTGCCATGACTGCTGTGGGCCGGTGATGGCGTCGACGGAGGAGATGTCGAGGCTTCCCGTAAAAAGCGATGCCGAGCACGAAGCTGCGCTTGAAAACCTAAGCTGCCCCCATCTTGGCAGCAAGGGTTGCCAGGTTTATGCCGAGCGCCCGCTGATCTGCCGCCTGTTTGGCACGACACCCCGGCTGGCCTGCCCGAATGGAAACCGGCCGGAGGTGATGGTCGATCCTGATATAGATCGCCGGATTCAACGCTTTTTCGTTGAAACACGTCATGTATTAGTCTGAGGGAGGTCTTGACGAAAGACGTTCCTTGCTCGATCCCTTTCGCGGTCGGCGGTTTCCAGAAACATTGAGGAGCGCGCGCGATTTCAACATATTAGCCTGGGCGTAAACGGCATTGGCGAGCGATGCCGTACCCCACTCTCGTGGGGAGTCATGCCGGCAGCCGTCAAAGCGGCCCGAGTTCCTGCGTGTTCACGCATTAACACATTCTTAACATTCTCATATCCCCTGTCGCCGCTCCTTTGTGCGAGAATCCGACCCGGATAAAGAAGCGCGAACCAAGATTTGGCCATAAAGAGGCCTGTCGAAATTGAATCGGCGTAGCGCACGAGAAGGGAATAAGACGATTTAAGACGGGATGCGTAGCTCTTCAGTCGTCCCATAGCTCACGAGTAAGTTCAATAGTGTGTTCACTATTTAGGCATCGCCTGGCTGACGCTGAAAGTCCGATTCTCTCCCGGCAAGCGTGATGTAGCGATCTGCCTCGGCTTCCACGCGCAAGCGCCAGGGTTCAGATTTTCGGGTTTCGGCCGTTAAGGCCACAAGGCGCTGGCGGGTTGAATACTATCGGTCTTCGCGGTGGCGAACCAAGGAGCCGCCGGTTGCCTGCAGGCAAGGCGCTTTCCGGCGGCAATCGGCTGCCGTGGCGAAATTATGTAGTGAGGATGAGGTGGCGCCCCGACGCTTGAACAGGCGGCATTTTCCTCAGAAATTCGGATGACTGGCGCGACTCGTGGTGTGTGCGAAATCGCATGCATTTCCCGCTGACTGAGGCGGGAATCCCCGCAGGCCGGCGGGGGCGCGCCCTTTCCTCTAACCTGCGAACGGCATGGCAATGGAATTCGGTATTCGCACATGGGCGGCATGTGCAGCACAACTAGACACGCAGCAAGCCTGGCAGGCCTGGAGCCTCGCGCCGTGGCTGCCCGTGGGCGATGAATTGCCCACGCTCGCCGCCATGGCCCCGATGCTACGCCGCCGGATCACCGCGCTGGGCCGCGCTGCCCTGCATCCCGCTTATGCTTGCCAGCCGAACGTGGACGGTATTCCTGCTGTTTTTGCGTCCCGGCATGGCGATACGCTGCGTCCCCTGCAAATGCTGGGTGACATTGCTAATGGCGAGCCTTTGTCGCCTACGGCCTTCGGCTTGTCCGTGCACAACGCCACCGGCGCCCTGTATTCGATAGATCGGGGTGATCCTGGCAACCAGCAAGCCCTCGCTGCTGGGCGCGACACCGTGGAGGCGGCCGTGGTGGAGGCCTGCAGCCTGCTGGCCGATGGCGAGCCGGAAGTGCTGCTGGTCTACTACGAGGCGCCTCTGGCCGCCCCCTATGCCATCTTTGCGGACGAGCCTGAGTGCCTGTTCGGCTGGGCTTGGCGAGTCGGCAAACCGCAAGCCGGACAGCCGGTGTTCAGCCTTGCGTCCTCAGGCCAGGTCATCGGTGGAGCCGCGAGTGCGACGCTGCCCCACGGGCTGGAAGTGTTGCGCTTCATGCTGGCCGGCGAGCCAGCGCTGAATCACGCCGGTGAACGCGCCAACTGGGAGTGGCGCCGCCATGGGTGAGCGTCTCGACCGCGCCTGGCGGGTGTGCGCGACCGGGCTGTGCTTTTCCAGCTTCGGCGTTGGCGGCCTGGTGCTGCGCGTGGTGGTGTTCCCGCTGCTGGCGCTGGTGATGTGGCCTTCTGCGCGCCGGCAGCGGGCTTGCAAGAACGTGGTGCACCATGCATTCCGGCTTTTCCTGTGGCTGATGCGATCCGTCGGGGTCATTCGCTACGAGGTCCTGCATGCCGAGCGCCTGCGTCGCCGGGGCCTGCTGATCGTGGCCAACCATCCGTCGCTGATCGATGTCGTTTTCTTGATCGCGCTGACGCGCCAGTCGGATTGCGTGGTCAAGTCGGGCCTGGCGCGCAACCCGTTTACCCGCGGGCCGGTGCGCGCTACCGGCTATGTCTGCAACGATTCCGGCGCGGGTATGGTGGATGACTGCATTGCCTCCCTGCGCGCGGGCAATAACCTGGTCATTTTCCCCGAGGGCACGCGTACGGCATTGCATGGCCCGCTGCGGCTGCGGCGGGGCGCGGCCAATATCGCGGTGCGAGGCGGATTCGCACTTACGCCAGTGGTGATCCGGTGCGAGCCGCCAACGCTCACCAAGGGCGAGAAGTGGTATCGCGTGCCGCCTCGCCGGCCCCGCTACATCATCGACGTGAGAGAGGACATCCGTGTCGCCCAGTGGGTGCCGTCCGGAATGGACGATACGCTGGCGGTGCGGCATCTGACCCATTCACTATCCGAGTTTTTCTCCAGGGAGGTCCGCAGTGAAGGCGCTTGAGCAAGAAATCAAGGAATTGATCCTTTCATCGTTGTCGCTCGAAGATCTCGGCGCGGCCGATATCGACACCGACGCGCCGCTGTTCATCGAAGGCCTGGGCCTGGACTCGATCGACGCGCTCGAACTCGGGTTGGCGCTGCAAAAGCGCTACGGCGTGACCATGAACGGCGACAAGGAGGAGATGCGCGCGCGTTTCGCCAGCGTCGCCGCGCTGGCCGCCTTCGTCGCATCGCATCGCAGCAGCGAAGCCTCGGCCTGAGCGCAGCTTCGAAAGACCGAGGATTCACATACCACTTGCCCGACCGGCAACCACGTCCGGTCACAGCCGAAAAGGGGGACCCATCATGACCCATGACGAAATCTTTGCGAGGGTGGCTGCTGTACTCGAGGAAACCTTCGAGATCGACCGCGCCCGCATCCTGCCAGAAGCCCGCCTTTACGAAGACCTGGATATCGACAGCATCGACGCGGTCGACCTGCTGGTGAAGCTCAAGCCGATGCTGGACAGGCCGATCAAGCCTGAGCAGTTCAAGGCCGTGCGCACCGTACAGGACGTAGTGCAGGCACTGGCCTTGCTATCGCGCGCCACGGCCTGAGCACGCATGACAGTGCGTAAACTGCTGCTCGGTGTGCTGGCGCTGTGCTACCCGGTGGCAATTTATTTCGGCCTGCAACACTGGTCGCCGCGCGCGATGGCGCTGGTGCTGGTCGCGTTGGCGCTGGTGCGGGCCCTGACCAGCCGCCAGCCTGCCTGGCGCCTGCTCGCGGTCGCGGCTGCCGTGCTGGCGGCGATTGTGGCAGTCTCCGATCACGCGCTGCCGCTCAAGCTCTATCCCGTACTGGTCAATAGCGTCATGCTGGGCTTGTTTGGCTGGAGCCTGCGGTATCCACCCAGCCTGGTCGAGCGGCTGGCGCGCCTGCGCGAGCCGGGCCTGCCTCCCGCCGGTGTGGCATACACGCGCCGCGTGACACAGGCCTGGTGCGTGTTTTTCGTCTGCAATGGCGCGCTGTCCGCAGTGACCGCGGTATTTGCCAGCGACCGCGTCTGGGCGCTTTATAACGGCGGCGTCGCCTATGCCTTGATCGGCGCAATGTTTGCCGGCGAATGGCTGGTGCGCCAGCGTGTGATGGCTAGGGGGCGGCATGGCTGATTGGCTTGGTGTAAGCGGCGCGATGGCGGCGCTGGCACAGCGTTCGCACGTGGTCGCCCACGGCGCTGCCGGCGCAACCACGGCCCCCGAGTTCGTGCTGCGCGTGGCCGCCTGGCAGCGCGCTTTCGCGACGGCGCCGGGGAGAGCCTGGGCGCTTTATCTGGAATCGACTACCGAGTTTGCGGCGGCATTGTTCGGCGCCTGGCATGCGGGCAAGCACGTGGTGCTTCCCGGCGACACGCGCGCCGAAACGCTGGCCGCATTGCATGCCCGAACTGATGGCTACGCCGGTGATTTGCCCGGCGGCCTCTGGCCGCAGACGCCGGGCGAGGCCATCCACCGCGTGGACTGGCCGGCGCTGCCTCTGCGCGATACCCTGGTGACGATGTTCACCTCTGGTTCCACCGGCGCGCCGGGTGCCATCGTCAAGCACCTGTCGCAACTCGATGCCGAAGTGCGGGCGCTGCAGGCTGCCTTTGGCGCGAGCCTGCCGGCGCAAACGAGGGTGCTGGCCACGGTATCGCATCAGCATATCTACGGCTTGCTGTTCTGCGTGCTATGGCCGCTCGCCGCGGCGCGCGCCATGCCGTCTGATCGACTGGCCTTCCACGAGGAAATCCGGCGTGCATGCGGCGATGCGCCCGCGTTGCTGGTTACCAGCCCGGCGCACCTGCGGCGCATGCCCCCGGCGCTCGACTGGTCGGCTGCGCGCGGCGGGCTGCAAGCTGTGTTCTCGTCTGGCGGGCCCTTGCCGGCGGAGGCTGCGTCCGACGCGCTGCGCCACCTTGGGCGAGCACCCATCGAGGTATTCGGTAGTTCGGAAACCGGCGGTATCGCCTGGCGCCAGCGCGCCCGCCACGACGACCGCTGGACCCCGCTGCCGGGCGTGCAATGGCGTTTGCAGGACGGCTTGCTGGCGGTGCGTTCGGCGCACCTGCCGGACGATGGCTGGCATCTATGCGCGGACCGCGTGCAGCCTGCCGGGGAGGGGGGCTTCACCTTGGCGGGCCGCGCCGACCGCATCGTCAAGGTCGAGGAAAAGCGCGTGTCCCTGACCCAGGTCGAGCAAACGCTGTCCGCGTCGCCGCTGGTGCAGGAAGCGCGCGTGGTGCTGCTCGAGCTCGATGTCGGCACGCGCCTCGGCGCCGTGGTGGTGCCCAGCGCAAGTGGCGCGGCGATACTGGCCGGCAAGGGCCGCGCGGCCCTGCTAGCGGCCCTGCGCGAGTGCCTTGCGCAGGCGGTGCACGCCGTGGCGTTGCCGCGGCGCTGGAGCTTTGCCGAGACTCTGCCGTGCAATACCCAGGGCAAGACGACCGAGGCCATGCTGCGCGATGTGTTTCGCCGCGTGCTGCCCACAGTGCGCTGGGAGCCAGCGGTGGATGCGCTGGCCGCCAGTGCCGAACTGGAAGTCGGCGAGGATCTGGCCGTGTTCGACGGACATTTTCCGGGTACCCCAATCGTGCCGGGCGTGGCCCAGCTCGACTGGATCATGGCGCTGGCGCCCGAGCGCCTGCCCGTGCCGCCGCGCGTGCGGTTTCGCCGGCTTGAGGCGCTCAAGTTCCAGGCCGTGATCGTGCCCGGCACCACGGTGCGCATGGCGCTGACGTGGCAGCCCGAGCGCAGCGTGCTGGCCTTTCGCCTGAGCTCGGCGGGCGGTCCGCACGCCAGCGGGCGCTTCGTTTTCGGAGAGACGGATGTTTAAGCCCGTGGCGCTCGTCCCCGTCTATGACCACGAGCATGCCGTCGGCGCGACGGTGCAGGCCATCCTCGCGCACCCGCTGCCATGCCTGCTGGTGGACGACGGCAGCAGCCCGGCCTGCGAGCGTATGTTGCGCGAGCTTGCCGCCCGCCATCCCGAGCGCGTGTACCTGATCCGCCTGCCCGAGAACCAGGGCAAGGGCGGTGCCGTCATGGCGGGATTCGAAGAGGCTGCGCGCTTGGCATTTACGCATGCGTTGCAGATCGACGCCGACGGACAGCATGACGCCGGCTGCATTCCCCATTTCCTGGCACTGGCGCAGGCAAGCCCGGACGCCATGATCTGCGGTTATCCGGTCTACGACGAATCGGTGCCGCGCACGCGGTTGCTGGCCCGCTACCTGACCCATGTCTGGGTCTGGATCAACACGCTGTCGTTCGCCGTGCGCGATTCGATGTGCGGCTTGCGGGTATATCCACTCGGGCGCGTGCTCGCCCTCGTGCGCGAAGTCAGGCTGGGGCGCCGCATGCAGTTCGATACCGAAGTGCTGGTGCACCTGGTCTGGCGGGGCGTACCCATCGTCAACGTGCCGGCGCGCGTGACGTATCCCGCCGACGGCGTCTCGCATTTCCAGGTCTGGCGCGACAATGTGCTGATCTCCTCCATGCATGCGCGGCTCTTCTTTGGCATGCTCCGGCGCCTGCCGGTGCTGCTGTGGCGCAAGGTGCGGCCGGCATGAGCGCGTCACATCCAGGGCGTATGGCCCGGCACTGGAGCCAGATCCGCGAATCCACCTGCGTCTGGGGCGTCTGGAGCCTGTACTGGCTGTACCGCCTGTGCGGCCGCGCGCTGTTCCGCGCGGTGCTGTACCCGGTGGTGACCTATTACTGGCTCGTCAAGCCGCTGGCCCGCCGTGCGTCGCTGGACTACCTGCGGCGCATCCAGGCCGCCACGGGCGCGGTGGGCCCGGCGGGCATGACGCCGGGGCTGCGCCATAGCTTGCGCCATCTGTTCTCGTTTGCCGACACGCTGCTCGACAAGCTGCTGGCCATTGGCGGCGGCTACCGCTATGGCACGGTGCGGCGCGAGGGTGCCGAAGTGATGCTGGCCCAGATCGCCAGCGGGCAGGGTGGCATTATCGTGACCGCGCATATGGGGTGCCTGGAGCTATGTCGGGTGCTGGCCAACCGGCGCGCCGGCCTGCGCCTGACAGTGTTGGTGCATACGGCGCATGCGGCACAGTTCAATCGTATCCTCTCGCGGCTGGATCCGCGTTCAGGGCTGCAGTTGTTCCAGGTCGACGATATCTCCCCGGCCACTGCGTTACACCTGGCAGGGAAGGTCCGCGCGGGCGAGTTCGTGGCAATCGCCGGCGACCGTGTCCCGGTGCACGGCGGCCGTGCAGTGACTGTGCCGTTCCTCGGCGCGCCCGCCCGTTTCCCGGTGGGACCGTATGTGCTGGCAGCGCTGCTCGAATGCCCGCTGTTCGCCATGGGGTGCGTGCGTGCGGGAGGAGGCCACTTGCTGCGCTTCACCGAACTGGCCCGCGAGGTGCGTCTGCCCCGCGCGCAGCGCGACGCGATCCTCACTGGCCATGCGGCGGGCTATGCGCAATGGCTGTCGCAATTGCTGGCGGAATCGCCTTACGACTGGTTCAATTTCTACGATTTCTGGGGGCAGGGCGGTGCCGTGCCCGATGCTGCGCGCACAAGCGCTGCCGCGGCTCATGGCCCGGCTACATCCGCGTCCTGCGTTGCACCGCCCGTCCCGCCGGCACGGCTCGGCGATTGATCGCTGAGCCCAAAACCGGATACCGCAATCCCAAACCTTATGTCCCAAGACCTCAGCCACGAGATCACGCTTAGCGCGGCCTTCCACGACCTCGACCCGATGAACGTGGTGTGGCATGGCAACTATGTGCGCTATTTCGAACAGGCGCGCTGCGCTTTGCTGGCGCGCTACGACTACGACTACCCCGCCATGCGGGATTCGGGTTATGCCTGGCCGGTGGTGGACATGCGGGTCAAGTATGTCGGGCCGCTTGCCTATGGCCAGTCCTTCACCATTCGCGCCGCCATCGTCGAGTGGGAGAACCGGCTCAAGATCGAATACGTGATTCGCGACACCGCAAGCGGCCGGCGCCTGACCAAGGGCTACACCATCCAGGTTGCGGTGGACATGAGCAATGGCGAAATGCAATACGTTTGCCCGCCAGTCCTGATGGCGCGCATCGGCGCGCAGGGTGGAAGACAGCTGGAGGGGCAGGCATGATGCGCCGCCGCCTGTTGCTGGCAGTGTGCGGCGCTGTGTTGGCTGGTCCGGGCATTGCCGTCGCCGCATCGCCCGACCTGTTGGCCTCGGTGGCCGCACGGCTGTCCGATGCCCAGGTGATTCGCGGGGGGTTCGAGCAAACGCGCCGCCTTTCCGGCTTTGCCAATCCTTTGCTCTCGCGCGGCGACTTCGTGCTGGCGCGAGAGCGCGGCGTGCTGTGGAGCACGCGCGAACCGTTCGCATCCAGCCTGCTGGTTACGCCTGACCGCCTGGTCATGCGCGGTGCCGATGGCCGCGTGCAGCAACAACTCCAGGCCGATGCCCAGCCCGCCATGCGGGTTGTGGGGGAATCCGTGATTGCTGTGCTGCGCGGCGACCTGCGCGCCTTGTCGGCGCGCTTCGAAGTGGCAGGCAAGCTGGTCGGCAAGGCCGGCTGGTCGCTGACGCTCACGCCCACCGATGCCGGCATGCGGCGCATGTTCACGCGCATCGAGCTGGCCGGTGATCGTTTTGTTCGCGATGTGCGCCTGGAAGAGAGCGGTGGCGACAGCACCAGCGTCAAGTTGGTCGGCCCGAGCGCCGCGGTCCGGCTTGCTCCAGGTGAGGAGACGCGTTTTGAATGAGACGGCCCTGGCCGCCGGCAGGTCCGTGCACGGCCTTAGCACGCTCGAACGGGTGCTGGCCGTCGGCTGGCTGCTGCTGGTGATCGTGCTGGCGGTACACCAGTTGCAGTTCTGGAGGGCCTCGCGGATCGATACCGATGTCATGGCCTTGCTGCCCGGCAGCGAGCGCACCGCAAGCGCTGACCGCGTACTGCGCCGGCTCGCCGACGGTGTCTCGCGCGAGATCATGGTGCTGGTGGGCGCCCCCGACTGGGCCCGCGCCCGTGCCGCCGCCGACCGCTTCGGCGCGGCTGCCAAGCCGCAGGGTGGCCTGCTGCAGCCGGTCGACCGCATTGCCGGTTTCGACCTTGATGCGGCACTGGCCTTCTACCGGCCCTACCGCGACCGCCTGCTGACCGACAGCCAGCGCGCCATGCTGAGGGGCGCCGATCCCGATACGCTATCTCAGCAAGCATTGACCCGGCTCTACCAGCTTTCCACCGGTCCACGCCTGACGGACTGGGCGGCGGACCCGATCGGGCTCTGGCAGGACTGGTGGCTGTCACGTGCTGCCATGACGCGCGTGCATGAGCGCGATGGCCGCGCCGCGCTCAGTGCCGAGGGCAAGGAATGGGTGCTCCTGACCTATCGCATCAGCAAGCCGGCGTTCTCGGTGAGCGGCAATACGGACTACGCAGACGTGCTCCAGATAGGCGGGCGCGCCGCCGTGCAAGGCGACGATGGCGTGCGCGTGGTGGCCGCCGGCATCCCCCTGCACGCGGAAGCCGCCGCGGCACAAGCCAACCTTGAGATGAACGTGATTGGCTGGGGCTCACTGGCGGCGGTCCTGCTGCTGGTTTGGCTCGCCTTCCGTTCGCTGCGCCCGATCGTGCTGGTGGGGCTGTCGCTGCTGGTCGGCACGGCGGCGGCGGTGTCCGCCACCGCGCTGGTATTCGACCGGGTCCACCTGATCACGCTTGTGTTCGGGGCCAGCCTGGTTGGCGTGGCGGAAGACTTCGGCATCCACTACTTTGTCTCGCGTCAGGCTAGTCCGGGCATGTCGCCGCCGCAGGTGATGCGCCGGCTGCTCCCGGGCATGGCGCTGGCGCTGTCCACCAGCGCGGTGGCATATCTGGCGCTGGGCATCGCGCCGTTTCCTGGGCTGCGGCAAATGGCACTGTTCTCGGCGGTGGGGCTGGTGGCGGCCTTCCTGACCGTGGTGTTCTGGTTTCCCTTGCTGGACAGGGGGCAGCTTCGGCAGACGCCGCTGTCGGCCTGGCTGACAGCCAGCCTGGCCCGCTGGCCACGCGTGGGCGCGGATCGCGCCTCTCTGCTGGTGCTCGGCGCGCTGGCCTTGTTTATCCTGCCCGGGCTCTGGCAGGTCAGGGTGGCCGATGACGTGCGTCAATTGCAAAGCTCGCCGCCGGCGCTGATCGAGGCGCAGCGTACCGCGGGGCGGTTGCTGGGCGCGCCCAGCCCGGCGCAGTTTCTTCTGGTGCGCGGCGACACGCCGGACCAGGTCCTGACGCGCGAGGAAGCGGTAAAGGCGGCGCTCGCGGGCGTGGTGGCGCGCGGCGAGCTGGAGGGCTTCCTTGCCATCTCAGACTGGGTACCGTCGGCGGCACGGCAGCATGCCGACGCGGCCTTGACCACTGGTCTCGAACGCGCGGTGCGCGAGCGTGTGGCGCGCGCGGTAGGCGGCGCGGTGGGCGCGCCTGACGCGGCAGCCGCGGATCGCGTACTAACCTTGCCGGCATGGTTGGCGAGCCCTGTTTCCGCCACCTTGCGTCACCTGTGGCTGGATCGCGAAGAGCAGGGCCATGCCAGCGTGATGCTGCTGCGCGGGCTGGAAGATCCCACCACCATCCCGTTGATCGAGGCGGCGGCGTCCAGGGTATCCGGCGTCGAGTGGGTCGATCGGGTTGCCGACCTGTCGTCGCTGCTCAAGCATTACCGCGTGCTGATGACCTGGCTGTTGATCGCAGGCGCGGTCGGCGTCGCGCTGTTGCTGATGTGGCGCTACGGCCGGGAATCGTGGCGGGCGCTGGCGCCGACCTTGCTGGCGGCGCTGTTCAGCGTTGCGCTGCTCGGCTGGCTGAACGTACCGCTGCAACTCTTCTCGGTGCTTGCCCTGGCGCTGCTGCTCGGCGTGGGCGTGGACTACGGGATCTTCCTGCTGGAGCATCCCGGCGATGGCGAGTCGTGGACGGCGATCGTGCTCGGCGCCGCCAGCACGCTGCTTGCCTTCGGCCTGCTTGCGCTGTCGTCCACGCCTGCGCTGCATGCCTTCGGCATGACCATGCTTTCCGGCGTAGGCGCGGTATGGGTGCTGTCGCCGTGGTTCCGGCCGCGGGCGGGGAGCAGGCACGCGCACTAGCGCCGAGCCGTAGCACCCGCAATACACCAGGTGCGCTGGCAAGACAGCTGGCAAGACAAATAGATCCAACAGGATCAACGATACAAACAAGGTTGCGAATGAATACCGAACAGGTGGATGTCCTTATCATCGGCGCGGGCCCGGCGGGCTCTGTTGCGGCGGGTCTTTTGCGCAAGCGCGGCATTGACGTGCTGGTGATCGAGAAGGAAACCTTCCCGCGCTTTTCGATCGGGGAGAGCCTGCTGCCGCAGAGCATGGCGTACATCGAGGAAGCAGGCATGCTGCAGGCGGTCGTCGAGGCAGGTTTTCAGTACAAGAACGGCGCTGCCTTCGTGCGCGGCGACCGCTACACGGATTTCGATTTCCGCGACAAGTTCTCTGCCGGCTGGGGTACCACCTACCAGGTACAGCGCGCGCGCTTTGACGACGTGCTGATCCGCGAAGCGCAGAAGCAGGGCGCTGAGGTACGTTTCTCGCACCAGGTCAGCGCTGTGGATGTGGAGGGCGATCAGCCCAGCGTTACCGTGCGGGACCCCGAAGGCAACGTGTACCGCGTGCAAGCTCGCTTCCTGCTGGATGCGTCCGGTTTCGGCCGTGTCCTGCCGCGCCTGCTCGAATTGGAGTCGCCGTCCAATTTTCCCGTGCGCAGTGCCATCTTCACGCATGTGGAAGACCGCATCCCGCCCGGTACCTTCGATCGCAACAAGATCCGCATCAGCGTGCATCCCGAGCATGTCGATGTCTGGTACTGGACCATCCCCTTCTCGGACGGACGTTGCTCCCAGGGCGTAGTAGCGGAAAAGCGCTTCCTGGATCAGTACACGGGCACCGAGACTGAACGCCTGCAGGCGCTGGTGAGCGAAGAGCCCGCCCTGGCCGCTCTGCTGGCCAACGCAAAGTGGGACACGCCGGCGCGGCAGATCGCAGGATATTCCGCCAATGTGAAATCGCTGTGGGGCAAGGGCTACGCGTTGTTGGGCAATGCAGGCGAGTTTCTCGATCCGGTGTTTTCGTCCGGCGTGACCATTGCCTTCAAATCAGCCAGCCTCGCCACGGCCTGCCTGGCGCGCCAGTTCAACGGCGAGTCCGTGGACTGGCAGGCGGACTACGGCCGGCCGCTCAAGGAAGGCGTGGATTGCTTCCGCACCTTCGTCGAGGCCTGGTACGAAGGACGCTTCCAGAAACTGATCTTCCATCCCCACGCCACGCCGGAAATCCGCCGCATGATCTCCGCGATCCTGGCCGGCTACGCCTGGGACCGTACCAACCCGTTCGTCACCGAGTCGGGTCGGCGCCTCGGCATACTGGAGCAGTTTTGCGGCGCCTGATCATCAACCGTTCTCCCATCAGTATCGAGCCGGTGGCCATGCGCTTGCCGGCTCGGGTGCTGCTGGGTATTGCCGCCGGCACGCTGATGCTGGCGGGATGCGCCGAGCCAGGACGGAACCCGGCGCTGGTCGTTTCCGCCCATGAGCCCGTGAGCGCAGGGCAGGAGGCCGTTCCGTTGCTGCGCCTGCCACCGGCTTCGCTCGGACGCGAGCTTGCGCTGCAGCAGCAGATCACTGTGGTGTTCCGCACCCCGCGCGGCGAGGAGCGCCGCGAGATCCAGGCCTTGCTGGAGGCCAATGCCACCCACACACGGCTGGCAGCGCTGGCGGGCGGCCAGGTGCTGGCGCGCCTGGACTGGGACGGCCAGGACTTGCGCGTGGTGCGCTCGCCCTGGGCGCCGCCGGAGCTTGTGCCGGAGCGAATCCTGAGCGAGATGCAGTTGTCGCTGTGGCCGGTCGAGGCGATTGCCGCGGTCTTGCCGGCTGGCTGGCGGCTTGATGCCGGCACCGACAGGCGTGTACTGCGCGCGGGCGCCGAGGCAGTTGCGGAAGTGCGCTATCCCGATGCGCAGACGATCGAACTCGAGCAATATCGCGACGGCTACCGAGTAACCATCCGTGCCCTGCCCCGAGAGGCGCAAGGAGGGTTGAAATGAATGTATTCATCAATGCACTGGGCGTGATCTGCGCGCTGGGCAACGGCATCGACGCCGTGCGCGCTGCCCTCTGGCGCGACGATGGCCCGCAGGGCGGCGAGATAACCGACCGCTATAGCCCCGGCCGTCCGCTGCAGCTCGGCACGGTGAACGCTGCGCTGGCGTTGCCGGCTGACACGCCGCTGATGCACCGTACTCGCAACAATGCGCTGCTGTATCACGCCGCGCAGCAGCTTATGCCTCAGGCGCAGGCGGCCATTGCCCGGGTTGGCCCGGCGCGGGTGGCAGTGGTGATGGGAACCAGCACATCGGGTATTGCCGAGGGGGGCGCGGCTGTGCGGGCGCGTAGCGCTACCGGCGCGTGGCCGGCGGATTTCCACTACGGGCAGCAGGAACTCGGATCACCAGCGCAGTTCCTGGCCGGCGTTCTGGGCGTGACGGGCATTGCCTACACGCTATCGACCGCCTGCTCGTCGAGTGCCAAGGCGCTCGCTGCGGCTGCCCGGCTGCTGCGCACCGGCATGGCGGACGCGGTGATAGCGGGCGGCGCCGATACGCTGTGCTCCTTTACCGTCGCTGGCTTTAGTGCGCTGGATTCCGTGTCGGACAAGCGCTGCAACCCTCTGTCGGCCAACCGCTGCGGTATCAACCTGGGCGAAGGCGCTGGCTTGTTCCTGCTTTCGGCCGAGTCGGGGCCGGTCCGGCTGGTCGGCTGGGGAGAGACGTCCGATGCGTATCACATGTCGGCGCCAGACCCCAACGGCGGCGGCGCGCGGGCAGCGATGCTGGCGGCATTGGGGCGGGCCGGGCTGGCTCCGGCGGCGATCGACTACCTCAACCTGCATGGCACCGCCACGCCCCAGAACGACGCCATGGAAGCGCTGGCCAGCGCCACGGTGTTCGGCAGCGACCTGCCGCTAAGCTCGACCAAGCCGATGACCGGGCACGTGCTCGGGGCCGCCGGAGCGATCGAGGCGGCGCTGATGTACCTGACCTTGTCCGACAATCCTGGCGGCCGCCTGCCGGCACACTGGTGGGATGGCGTGCCCGATGCCGCGCTGCCGTCGCTGCGCGTGGTGGCTCCCGGGGAAGCGCTCGGGCGCGCGCCGCGCTATGTGATGAGCAATTCCTTTGCCTTCGGCGGCAGCAATAGCACCGTGATACTGGGAGCTGGCTGAGTATGGGCACGACGACTCTTGCCGCTTTGCCGGCAATCGCCGAGGTGGTGCCACACGAGGGCGGCATGCGCCTGCTGGACGAGCTGCTGCGCGCCGACGAGGAGCATGCGGTGGCACGCACCACAGTGCGCGCCACCCAGTTGTTTGTCGACGAGTCCGGCATGCCTGGCTGGGTCGGCATCGAATATATGGCGCAGACCATCGCCGCCTGGGCCGGCGTGCAGGACTGGCGTGCCGGCCGGGCGCCAGGCATTGGTTTCCTGCTTGGCTCGCGGCGCTACGAATGCGATGTGCCGGCGTTTCCCGTAGGCAGCGTGCTGACTATTCAGGTGTGTGCCGAGCTGGCCGGCGACAACGGACTGGGCGTGTTTGCGTGCTCCCTTTCGCTGGGCGAACGCGAGGTGGCGCGCGCCAACGTTTCCGTTTTCCAGCCTGCCGACGCGCAGGCTTTCTTGCAAGGACAACAACTATGACGAACCGGACCGTGCTCGTCACAGGGTCATCGCGCGGCATTGGCCGCGCTATCGCGCTGCGCATGGCGCGCGAGGGCTACGATGTGGTAGTGCATTGCCGCGCCCGGCGCGACGAAGCCGAATCGGTGGCCGATGCGGTGCGCGCCCTGGGCCGCACCGCGCGCGTGCTGTTCTTCGACGTCAGCAAGCGTGAGCAGGCAGCGGCCACGCTGCTGGCCGATATCGACGCACATGGCTGCTACTACGGTGTGGTCTGCAACGCGGGCATTGCGCGCGATGCCGCCTTTCCCGCGATGACCGGCGCCGAGTGGGACGAAGTCATCCATACCAATCTGGATGCCTTCTACAACGTGCTCAATCCGTTGGTGCTGCCGATGGTGCAGCGGCGCAAGCCGGGCCGCATCGTCACGCTGTCCTCGGTATCGGGGTTGGTGGGCAACCGCGGCCAGACCAACTACAGCGCAGCCAAGGCGGGCGTGATCGGCGCAACCAAGGCGCTTGCCATCGAACTGGCCAAGCGTGCCATCACCGTCAACTGCGTGGCGCCCGGCCTGATCGACACCGAGATGGTCGAGGAGCATGTGCTGGAGGAGGCCCTGCGCATGATTCCGGCCCGCCGCATGGGTACGCCTGACGAAGTGGCCGCCGCCGTGGCGTTCCTGATGTCTGACGATGCGGGCTATATCACGCGCCAGGTGATTTCGGTCAATGGGGGGATGTTCGGATGAAGCGCGTCGTTATTACCGGGGCCGGCGCGTTGTGTTCGCTGGGCAACGATTGGGCGGCAGTGCGGGAACGCCTTGCCAGCGGCCGCAATGCTGTCGTACGGATGCCGGAGTGGGGCATCTATAAAGGTCTGAATACGCAGCTGGGAGCGCCTGTGCCACCGTTCGCGCTGCCGGCGCACTACACCCGAAAGGTGACGCGGGCGATGGGGCGCGTGGCGCTGATGTCGGTGCTGGCCAGCGAGGCGGCCTTGCGCGACGCTGGCCTGGAGGGCAACCCATTGGTCACCAGCGGCAATCTCGGCATCGCCTATGGCTCGTCCACAGGCACGCCGTCGGCCGTGGCCGATTTCGCCCGCATGATGATCGATCGCACCACCGAAGACGTCAGCGCCACTACCTACATCCGCATGATGCCGCACACCACGGCAGTCAACATCGGCGTGTTCTTCGGCATTACCGGCCGTATCCTGACTACCTCCAGCGCCTGCACGTCAGGTAGTCAGGGCATTGGCTATGCGTTCGAGACGATTCGTTCCGGGCGCCAGGTGGCGATGCTGGCCGGCGGCGCGGAAGAACTCGATGCGACCGAGGCCGCCGTGTTCGACACGCTGTTTGCCACCAGCACGCGCAACGAGCGCCCGGAGGCCACGCCGCGTCCGTTCGACGCCGACCGCGACGGGCTGGTGCTGGGCGAGGGCGCCGGCACGCTGGTGCTGGAGGAACTGGAACACGCGCGTGCGCGCGGCGCGCGCATCCTGGCGGAGATTGTCGGCTACGGCACCAACAGCGACGGCGCCCACGTGACGCAGCCCAAGGCCGCCACAATGGCGCAGGCCATGCGCCTGGCGCTGCACGATGCCGGCCTGGCGCCCGGGCGGATCGGCTATGTCAACGCGCACGGCACCGCCACCGATCATGGCGATATCGCGGAATCGCATGCCACGCACGCGGTGCTGGGCTCCGGGGTGCCGGTCAGTTCGCTGAAGAGCTACATGGGCCATACCCTGGGGGCGTGCGGCGCGCTGGAAGCGTGGATGAGCATCGAGATGATGCGCGACGGATGGTTTGCTCCCACCATCAACCTGAGCACTCCGGATCCGCGCTGCGCGCCGCTCGACTACATCATGGGCGAGCCGCGCCGCGTCGAGACCGAGTATGTGATGAGCAATAACTTCGCCTTCGGCGGGATCAACACCTCGTTGGTGTTCCGCCGCTGGCAAGCATGAAGCGCTTTCTATCTTTCTCTTCTCTCTTAATCACACACAACAAGCAAAATCCATGAAACATGCTCTTCCCCTCGTCGCTGTGGCGATCTGCGCCAATGCCCTGCTGTCGGCGCCCGCCATCGCGCGCGACACCAAATACATGCTGCCGTTCAAGGACGTGCTGGTCATGCCAGAAGCCCAGGAGAAGCTCGACGGCTCTGTCAAGTTCTTCCTGAGCGGACAGCAGAAGCCAAAGGTGATCGAGACCAGGGAGAGCGACGTGTCCAACCGAAAAACCAGCAGCGTGGGCAAGAGCGATGAGGATGCGTGCCGCTGGGCGGCGCTGTCCGCCCTGCTGGCGTTTCAGGAAAAAGCCAGGTCGGTCGGCGTCAACGCAGTCGTTGACATCGTGAGCTACTACAAGAAGAACGAGGTGGCCAACGCGACCGAATATGAATGCCACGCTGGCGCGGTGGTGGCGGGCGTTGCCCTCAAGGGTACTTACGCAAAGGTTGCCAACTAAGACGGCCCGATCGCGATGCCCGTTTGCCTGCGTACCGGATCGGTGGCTGACCTGGCCGCACAGGCGTTGCCCGCGCGTGCGTGGATGGCGCCCGCCGAGCTTACGCGCCTGTGCGGCATGCAATCCACGGCGCGCACGGCACAGTTCATCGCGGGCCGCTGGCTGGCGCGCCACTTGCTGGCTGAAAATTTTGGCGGCCATTGGCGGGACTGGACCCTGTCCGGCGGCGGGGATGGGCCGCCGGAAGCAACCGGCCCACAGTTGGCCTTCCTTTCGCTTTCTCACTCGGGCGACCGGCTTGCATGCGCGGTATCCGATCAGCCGGTGGGCCTCGATATCGAGCGCTGCCGGCCGCGCAAAGGAGCGGACGCGCTGTTGCAAGCCATTACCACCGAGGCCGAGCGCGCCGCGTTGTCCACGCCGGGGCCGGGCACGGAACCGGCCGGGCAGTTACAGGCCCTCTTCCAGATGTGGACCCTCAAGGAAGCCTGGCTCAAGCGCCACGGCGGCGGGCTGTTTTCCACCATGCTGGGCAAAGCCGTGGAAGCGCGGCCAGCGAACCTGGCTGATGCGGACGCCTGCACCTGGTCTGAACGCGATGTTGTGCTTGCGCTATGCGCCAGCAACTTGCGCGATATGACAGGCGGCGCCATGCCGGATCTGCGCGGCTGGCGCATGGTGCCTGCCGAACCCACTTCTCTGCCTGAGCGGCCGGCCGCTTAGCGCGCTCTGGCGCCGACAGGCCCAAGTAATCGCAATGACTGATACACAACTGATGCACGACAGCCTTTCAGGTCAGGCAGGCCAGCCCGAGTTGGCCGCAAATCCAGTAATCTTCGATGGCACGCCCTTAACGATCGAGTCCGTGGTGGCGCTGGCGAGGCGGCAGGCCGACGCGGTGCTGTCGTCGGACTCGCGATTCCGCTCCCGTATCGTGCGCGGCATGGCGTTTCTCGACCGGTTGCTCGAGGATGATGGCAGGATCTATGGCGTGACCACCGGATTCGGCGATTCGTGCGAGACCGCGATTCCCGTGGAGCGAGCCCATGAACTGCCTGTCGGGCTCTACACCTTCCATGGCTGCGGCTTGGGACGCTTGCTGGACGCAGAGGAAACGCGGGCCGTGCTGGCGGCCCGGCTGGCTTCGCTCTGCAAAGGGTATTCGGCGGTGAGCCCGGCTTTGCTTGAGCAACTGGCGGCGTTCCTGGCCCATGACGTGTTGCCCTGCATCCCGGCGGAAGGTTCGGTCGGTGCCAGTGGGGATCTAACGCCGCTGTCCTACGTGGCCGCCGCGCTGTGTGGCGAGCGCGATGTGGTGTATCAGGGCCGGCGGCAACCCGCCGGCGAGGCGCTGGCGGCAATCGGACGCCAGCCGCTTCGATTGCGTCCAAAGGAGGCACTGGCCATCATGAACGGTACCGCGGTCATGACCGGGCTTGCTTGCCTGGCTTGGCAGCGCGCCGCCAGCCTCAGCCATCTGGCTTGCACGATTACGGCCTGCGCCGTAGCCGCGATGGATGGCAACCCCTATCATTTCGACGCGACACTATTCGAGGCCAAGCCCCATCCGGGGCAGACGCGTGCCGCGCAGCGCATCAGGCAGTGGCTTGGCGATACGCACGCCCCCCGGCATTCCCGGCGCCTGCAGGATCGCTACTCCCTGAGATGCGCGCCGCATGTCATCGGCGTGCTGGAGGATGCGCTGGACTGGTCAAGGTGCTGGATCGAGACCGAGCTCAACAGTGCGAACGACAATCCGCTGGTCGATCCGGACGAGGAGCGGTTGCTGCACGGGGGGCATTTCTACGGAGGGCATATCGCGTTCGCGATGGATGCGCTCAAGCTCGCCGTGGCCAGCACGGTGGACCTGCTGGACCGCCAGCTGGCGACCCTGGTCGATCCGCGCTTCAACCACGGCCTGCCCGCCAACCTCTCTGGCGCCACCGGCCCCGATGCCGGGCTTCATCATGGCCTGAAAGCCCTCCAGATCGGCGTTTCCGCGTGGACCGCCGAGGCACTCAAGCAGACCATGCCGGCCACGGCATTCTCACGCTCCACGGAATGCCACAACCAGGACAAGGTCAGCATGGGCACCATTGCAAGTCGCGATTGCCTGCGGGTGCTGGAGCTGGCGGAGCAGGTTGCTGCCGCCATGCTGATTGCGGTGCGCCAGGCCGTCGCGCTGCGCCAGCGCCTTGGCTACGCCCTGCCGCCGCCGCTGGCGCCTTTCGCAGACAGGCTGAATGCGGCGATTCCCTTTATTGACCGTGATCGCGCGCTGGAGGGGGAACTGCGCCGTCTGCTGAGCGAGATCCGGGAGTCGAGATGGCAATGACCGGAATGGCAGCAAGCGCCGCAATGGCGTGTGGTGCCACTTGCAGGAGCCTGCACGCATCATGAATGCCAGCAGCATCTTCTTTCTGCAGGCCGTGCTGGTCGTTGCGTTGCCTTATCTCTTCTGGCGCCTGGCCGGATTGCGGGCCGTGTTGCCGCTCGTGGTTGTCCAGATACTGGCGGGCGTCATGCTGGGGCCATCCGTGTTCGGCCTGTATGCTCCGCAGGCCTGGACTGCCGTCTTCGGCCCGGAGCGCCTGCCGATGTTGTCGGGGCTGCAATGGCTGGCTGTTGTCATCTTCTGTTTCCTGACCGGGCTGCACTTGCGGGAGCAGGAAACGCACGACGGGTGGCGGGCCACCATTGGCGTATCGGCTGGCAGCATCGCTGTGCCGTTTGCGTTTGGCGCAGCCGCCGGCTGGTGGATGGTCGAGATGCAGTGGTCTGTTTCAGGCGAGCAGGCTACACGCTACTGGTTTGCCTACGCCATGGGCGTATGCTCGGCGGTCACGGCGCTACCGGTCTTGGGCGCGGTGCTAAGGGAGATGGGCCTTACCGGCACCCGGCTCGGACAGATGGCATTGCGCTGTGCCGCGGTCAACGATGCGTGGATCTGGCTGTTCCTGACCGTCATCCTGGCCAGGCACGGCCATCAGGATGGGCCGGGGCTGTTGGCATTCGCCGCCATGGCTGCGGCATACCTGGCGTTCTTCGTGCTGATTGTCCGCCCGGCTCTGGCGTGGCTGTTGAACCGACATATTCTGGAAACGGAACTGCAGCTTGCCATCGCCTTGTTCGTGGTGCTGGTATCCGCTTGCCTGGCCGAGTTGGCGGGATTGCATCATGTGATGGGCGGCTTCATTGCCGGTATGGTGTGGCCGCGCCAGCATGCACAGCGCATCCGGCAGCAACTAGAGCCCCTCACGGTGGTGGTGCTGCTGCCGTTCTTCTTTCTGGCGGCGGGGCTGCGTTCGCAGATTGCCTTTGCCGATCACGAGATTCTGCTTGTCTTTGGCGTATCCACGGTGATCGCCGTCATAGGCAAGCTGATCGGCGTTGCGGTGCCTTCGCGCCTGTCGGGCGTTGGCTGGCGCGAATCGTTGAAGCTGGGCGCGTTGCTGCAGACGAAGGGCCTGGTCGAAGTAGTCGTACTGACGGTATTGCTGGATGCTCGCATTATCAGCAACACGGCGTTTTCCGGCTTGCTGCTGATGGCGATTGCGACCACGGTGCTGGCCCGCCCGTTGACCATGCTCTTTGAGCGACTTGGCACCGTGCGGCGGCGGAGGCTGTAGAAATTAGTGTCAATTTGTCAATGGCCGCACGGCGGGGACGAACGCGGCTCGCGCTTCATCGGCGCTTCCGATCCGCCCGATGACGTCGCGAGGCGACAGGCCGATCAAACAGTAAGGTTGGCAGGCTGCTCAAATACTGTTTTTCGAAAATCGACGTGAGACAGGCGGCTTGAAGAGCGATGCACAATCGAATCGTACATTATTCGTAATTATCGAAATATCTAATTGCAAATAAGCTCACGAGGTGCATCGGAGCCGATATACAGATTGTCGATCGGCGTGCAGCCGGAGTTTGGCTGATTTGCCGCATCCCGACTTGTTACGTAAGGGCAAATCATGACTTTAATCCCGGTGAGTACCTCCCGGAATCCGTTGCAGGCAACTGCGCTATATCTCGTTCTCCCATCCTGGACCCAGACGCCGGCTTGAGCAGGGCTATTGTGCTCAAGAATCTTGTAGTTAACCTTGCAAACAACAGATTGTTGAGGCACGTTTAAACCCTGACTCGGTTGGGTCACGTGACTAACACTGCCTGGAGGATTACTCGGCCTGGCCCAGATGATAATGGTCTGGGTTGTGGCCGAGACATTTGGTGCCATCCCGCCACAAGAATCTATATATTTGTTTCCGGCATAATCTACTATTCTTCCCGCTGTGCTGACACTATTTTCTCCGGAGAAGGATGGGCGATTCACGCATCCCGTCGAGGTAAATAGTATTACGGTACAGAAGAAAAATTGAGGGTAAAATATTTTCATGATGTGAATACCCTATAACAGGATTATAGGCGGCAATGAAAATAAGGGAGCCGATAAGGAAGGTTTCAGGAAAAATTCCAGAGATTTTTCATATTTTTGCCGCAGATTGATCATAGGCGAAGACGCCATCAAGGACCAGATCGACATCCGCTACATCTTCGAACTACGGAGGGTTCATGGGTGGGGAGTCTGTGAATCAAAAGGCCGCAGACGCTCGCCGCCGACTCGATTAGTTCGCCTTCGACCTCCGGCCTCTGGCCAGGCGCCACGCTTATTTATCCTCGCGCGGTCCGCCGTGCGGCGTTAGGTATACACGTGCAAAGGGGCTTGATGAGCCGGAGTGATCGAAAGGACCGTTCCCGTACGCGCTGTGTAGGACCAAGGTCCAATTGAATCATAGTGTCTGTATGACACTATGTAGTTGCAGTGAATAGGAGTAGTGCAAACCCGTGATGCGGACGCGCTAACTTGGGGGCAGCGGAACTGCCATTCGAGCCAGGGTTTCATCGGCATGCTGCGCGGCATGGAAACCCCTTGCACCGGATGACTCTCGTACCGGCGTCCGTGCTTTGTGCGATTTGATATGGAGTCGCTAACATGAAATATCCCTTAATCGCGTTGGCCATTGCGGTCTCCGGGTGCGCCACCCCGCCGCCGCCGCCGTCAGACGTTCGTCCCGTCGGACAAAGTCAGCTTGCCCCCAAGGCGGCCGCTCAATGCATCGCGTCTAAATGGGCGAACAGCTCTGGCCAGGTGGTCTACATGCAGTACATGCTCGCTAACGACCAGGCATTCGATGTCTACGTTCCAGGCCAGCAACCGCCAAGCGGCACGGCCGCCATCGTACGCCAAGGCGCGAGTGGGTCCGGTTCATCGGTGGGTTTCCGCGGCACCGACAGCAATGCGGCTAGCGCCATCAGCCAGTGCCCGTAGGCCTGAGAGCCGCCGTTACTCCCGCGCCAACGCAACAACGCTCATCGGGGCATGAATCGTCGCATGGTAATTCAGTCAGCGACTGCCTTGTGCCGGTCCGGGGCGCTCCACGAGCGTGCATCGTAGTGCCAACGCAGGCATGTGATGCCGGGCCGCGCCTCGTCGGCGCACGATACCCGCACTGGTAGCGCGGCGCCCGGTCTTTGATGCGACCTGCCCGTAGCCACTTTCTATGCCGGGGGTGCGTTCGCCACGTCGGTTAGCACCGCGTCCAGGGTGTCGGCCAGCAGGTCGGCATGCGCCTGCGTGAACACCATGGGAGGACGGATCTTCAGAATGTTGGCATGTTCCCCGGTGGCGCCGACCAGCACATGGCGGCGCCGCAGGCCGTTGACGATGCGGGCGGTTTGCGCTGTCGCTGGCTGCCCGGCATCGCCACCGTTCGCAAATTCCACTGCGACGAACAGGCCGGCCCCGCGGATGTCGCAAATCAGCGGGTGCCGTGCCGCAACGCCGGCCAGCCGCTCGCGCAGGTGCGCGCCAACGCGCCGTACCTGCGCCGTGAGATTCGTTTGCTCAATCACGTCCAGCACCGCCATGCCGGCCGCGACCGAGACCGGGTTGCCGCCGAAGGTATTGAAATAGCGGCACTCGCGGCCAAACGCCTCCAGCACCTCGGGGCGCACAGCCAGCCCGGCGAGCGGGTGGCCGTTGCCCATTGGCTTGCCCATGGTAACGATGTCGGGTACCACGCCGTGTCGCTGGAATCCCCAGAACGCGTCGCCGGTGCGGCCCAGGCCAGGCTGCACCTCATCGGCAATGAACACGCCGCCGGCCGCGCGGATGACGGCGACCGCGTCTTTCAGGAAGCCGGGGGGATCGGTGAAGATGCCGTCGCTGGAGAACACGGTGTCGACCAGCAGCGCGGCCGGGCGGATGCCGTGCGCGCGCAGGTCGTCGATGGCGTGCCGCACGCCCTCAGCGAATACGGCGCCAAGTTGCGCCGGCGGGACGCGGTAGCTGTCCGGAGCCGGCACGGTGCGCACGCTGTCGCCGAGCTTCACGTAGCGCCCGAGCGAAGGCGACGCCTCGGCAATGGATGCGGTGACGCCGTGATAGGCAAAGCGCGTGATGATCAGACCTTGCGCGCCGGTGTGGGCGCGGGCGATGCGCATTGCCAGGTCGTTGGCCTCGCTGCCGGTGCACGTGAGCATGGCATGGCCAAGCGCATCCGGCATGGTGCCCAGCAGGCGCTCCGCGTAATCCAGGATGCCTTCATGGAGGTAGCGCGTGTGCGTGTTCAGCTGGGCTGCCTGACGGGCGATGGCTTCCACCACTTGCGGATGGCAATGGCCGACCGATGCGACGTTGTTATACGCGTCGAGGTAGCGCTCTCCTCCGGCGTCGTAAAGCCACGCGCCTTCGCCGCGCACGATGTGCAGCGGCTCCTCATAGAAGAGGCGGTACGCCGGCCCGAGCACGCGGGCACGCCGCTCGGCCAGTTCGGGAACGGAAGGGGTCATCGTATTCCTTGGTGTCGTGGTCACGCCAGCCCGCAAGCTCGTCGCAGGACGTTGCGTGCCTGTTCGGTGGGAATGGCGTCGCAGGCGGCCAGCCGGTCCCAGGAGACCGCATTGTTGCGAAGCAGGTAAGGGGCGTTCTCCGGATGCCGCGCGGCGCGCCAGCCGCTGATGGCCACCACCATCACCAGCCGGGCTTGCACCAGGTCGAACAGCACATCGATCTCATCGGCTTCCAGCGGCAGCACCGCGTGATAGGCGGCGACGAAATCCGCCAGCGCGGCCATCGTATCGCCGGCGGGATCCACCTGATAGGCGGCGGCCACGGCCAGGTCGTCGATCAGCGGCGCATGGACCATGTCGCCAAAGTCGAGCACGCCCGCAATGCGCGTATGGTCTTGCGGGTCGACCAGGACGTTATAGATATTGAAGTCGTTGTGGATCGGCTGGGCGCGCAGGCGCGGCAGCCGGGGCTGTACGTTGGTGGCGAAACGATCCAGCGCGCGTGTCGCCAGCTCGCGGCGCGCTCTGTCCGGGACGCAGTCGAGCAAGCTCCGCACACTGTCGGCGCGCTGGATATCCCACGGCAGCTCAAGCTCGCCGGCGGGATGGCGGAAGCCGCGCAGCGCCAGGTCGAGCCGTGCCAGCGTGCGCGCCAGTTGCCGCGCCTGCGCCTGCGAGCGTTGCGCTTTTGGCAGCGGCACGCCCGGCAGGTAGCTGAACAGCCGCACCACGCGCACGTCGCCGCCGGGAGGCTGCGCGATCAGTGAAGGCTGTCCCGTCAGGGTCGGCACAATACGCTGCACCGGGAGCGTGGGATCGGTCGCTGAAATATGCAGCAACGCCTGCGTCTGGAAGTCCGCTACCAGCGGCAATTCGGCGGGATGGGAGACCTTGAGCATATAGCTTGCCGCCAGGGTTTCCAGCAGGAAGTTCTGGTCGCGCTCGCCGGTTAGCGGGGAGAGCCGGCCCGCCAGCCCGTACTGCCGCGCCAGCAAGTCTATGGCCCACGCCAGCGGGACGTCAGGCGTGCCTTCGCTCAGCACATCCCCCTCTTGGGAGCCGGCGGTCAGCGCCGCATTTGCCGGCCCATTCATGCTGCGCTCGCGAAGCCGCGCAGCGCGCTGGAGAGATTGGGTCCGAGGTCGTCGGAGAGATAGCCGCCTTCCTGCACCAGCACGGTCGGCAGGCCAAGCCGGGCGATTTCCGCAGTGATGAGGGCAAAGCCGGGCGTGGTGACGGCGAGTGCCTGATACGGGTCTCGCTCGTGGGCGTCCAGTCCCAGTGCCACCACCAGCGCGCCGGGTGCGAAGGCGCGGATGCTCTGGCACACGTCGCGCAGGGCCGCCAGATAGGCCTCGTCGCCGGTGCCGCGGGCCAGCGGCCGGTTGATGTTGTAACCCAGCCCTTCCGCCTCGCCGCGCTCATGCGCATGGCCGGTGAAGAAGGGCGTGAACAGCATCGGATCGCCATGCAGCGACACCGTCAGCACATCGTTGCGGCGATAGAAGATCCCCTGCGTGCCGTTGCCGTGATGCATGTCGATATCGAGGATAGCGACGCGTTCATGATGGCGGCGCAGATGCTGCGCGGCGATGGCGGTGTTGTTCAGGTAGCAAAAGCCGTTGGCGCGGTCCGCATAGGCATGGTGGCCCGGCGGGCGGCACAGCGCGTAGGCGGCACGTTCGCCGTCTGCTACCAGCTGCGCGGCGTGGGTGGCCACGTCGGCCGAGCCGACCGCCGCGCGCCAGGTGTTGGGCCCGATGGAGCAGGCAGCGTCGCCCATATGGAAGCCCGCCTGGCCGACCACGCTGTCGGGATAGGTGCAGGGCTGTCCGGGGAACGGATGGATGTTGGGCAGCACCTCTTCAGAGGCATCGGGCAGCAACTGCCAGCGGTCGTACGCGGTTTCCAGGAAGCGCAGGTACTCCGGCGTGTGGATCGCGGCGCGCGGGCCCGGACCGTGAGCGGCGGGGACGATCACGTCGTGGCCGTCGGCGCGCACCGCGGCCAGCAGGCGCAGGGCGCGTTCTGGCTGCTCGTTGCTACGCTTCATCTTGCCGCGCACCATAAACGCGTGCGGGTCGTGGTCGAGATGCTGATCGCTGTAGACGACTTTCATCAGATTTGCTCCGAGAAACCTCGCCATTCATGGCGGGGAGTGAAAGGAGCGCCGCCGCCAAGCGGCATTCCCACGTTAGAATGTGCGGCATGATTCTTGTCTACCGCTACCGGGTGAAGTCGCTCAACGGCTTGCTCAACAAGCAGAGCCGAGCGGTGAACTACGTCTGGAACTTCTGCAATGACACGCAGAAGCACGCGCTCAAATCGGCTTCGAAACTCGCCAAAACCAGGATGGCGAAGAGCGTCTACGACGCATCCTGGTCGTCCTTCCGGGACAAGCTCCGCTACAAGGCGATTGCGCACGGGGCCACGTTTGAGGAAGTGAACGAAAGTGGTTCTACCCAGTCCTGTTCGGCGTGCGGTTCGAAGGACAGCACGACGCGGCCGAAAGGTATCGCAGGACTGCGAATAAGAGAGTGGACCTGTAGTGGCTGTGGTGTCGTGCATGACCGTGATATCAATGCTGCGCTGAACATTCTCCGATGCGGACGTGCATCGCCAGGTGTGGGAATCCCCTGCCTCTAGGCCGGGGAGGACGTCAAAGGGCGGACTCCATCGGAGGCGCCTCGGTGGCGCCTTGTTTCTGCATGAACACCGCCCGGACATGCACCCAGGCGTCTTCGATATGGAAGCGCACCGCGGCTTGCGCGGCGGCTTCGTCGCGCCGGGAGATCGCTTCGGCGATGGGGCGGTGGGTCTCCGCCACGGCCTTCGGGTCGTGGTAGACGCTGTCGATCAACGCCACGATCATGCGGATTTCCGTCTGCATCTGCGAGAACATCCGATGCAGGTAGGCATTGCCGGACAGCTCGCAAATGGCCGTGTGGAAGGCCAGGTCGCGCGCCACCCGCTCGATCTGCGGCAAAGAGTCGGCCTCCAGCACCATGCGCTCGACCATGGCCAGGAGCTGCTTCAGGCCGGCCTCGGGCGCTTGCTTGCACGCCAGCGACGCCGCCATCAGTTCCAGGTTCAGCCGTACCTGGAACAGGTCGTCGATCTCGCGCACAGTCACCGTGCGGACGGCAAAGCCGTGGCGCGGCCGCGAGATCAGCACGCCTTGCCGCTCCAGCCGCCGGGCCGCCTCGCGCACCGGTGCGCGGCTGACATTCATGCGGCGGGCGATGTCCGCCTCGACGATACGGCTGCCGGGCGGCAGCCGCCCTTCGACGATGGCCTGGGTGAGCTGGGCCTCTACCGCCGCCACCAGGTCGGAAACCTCGATCGAGGCAAACGGAGAGGAGGGCGAGGTGTCTTTGAATATGGAATCCGACATGGGCTTAGTCCTTGGGGCGGGCCACGACCGGCTGCCCTGATGGCACCGGCCGCCCGCGCAATGCGAGGTAGCCGCCCGACAGCATGATCAGCACGATGCCAGCCAGCGCGATGCCGTCGGGCGGGCGCTGGAAGACAAAGGTGCTGATCAGCACGGCGAGCAGCAATTGAAAGTAATTGAGCGGCGCGAGCGTGGAGGCGGCTACACGCCGGAAGGCGGCGAGCAGCAGGAGCTGGGCCAGCCCGCTGCAGGCGCCGCCGGCCATCATCAGCATGATATCGGGCGCGGACGGCATGACCTCAGGCAGCGTCACCAGCGCGGGTACGCCGGTCACCACCAGGCAGATCAGCGCGGTCCAGGCGTAGAGTACCGGCCCGGCGACCACGCCGGCCAGCCGGCGCGTCAGCAGCTGGAAGGCCGCGTAGCACACGGCCGATACCATCATCAGCACCGTACCCACGAAGGGCAGGTCACCGCCTGGCCGCACGATCAGCAGCATACCGCCAAAGCCGGCCAGCACGGCAGCCCACTGCGCGCGTCCCACCCGCTCGCCCAGCACCGCCGGCGACAGCGCCACCATGATCAGCGGCGCGGTGAAGTAGATCGCCGTTGCCTCGGCCAGCGGCATGTACACCAGCGCGGCCATGAAGCAACTGGCCACGATCCCGAGCGCCAGCCCGCGCACCAGTAACAGCCACTTGCAGGGCGTGCGCCACAGCTTCAGGTCGCCTTTGCGCACCAGCCACACCAGCGCGATGACGCTCACCGACACGTATCGGGTGAGGTTCATCATGGGCGCCGAGTGGTCGCGCAGCATCCACTTGCAGAAGGCGTCATAGCTGGCAAACGCCACCAGCGCGCAGAAAAACAGCAGGATGCCGTCGCGGCGCGCGCTTGCCGTGGTAAGCCGTAGCGATGGATTGGCGGGGCCGGTCATCAGGCCGCAGCCTTGTCGCTGGCCGGGAGCTCATGCTCCAGCGCCATCATGGCGTTCTCGAAACGCGCGAACAGTTCATCGATCTGTGTCTCGGTGATGATCAGCGGCGGGCAGAACGCGATGGTGTCGCCCATGGCGCGCACGATCAGGCCTTGCTCCTGCGCCAGCTGGGCCAGGCGTGGGCCAGTCTTCAGCGCAGGGTCGAAGCTGCGCCGCGCCGCCGGATCCGCCGCCAGTTCGATCGCGCCCAGCAGCCCGACCCCGCGCACCTCGCCCACCAGCGGACGTCCGGCGTATGCGCGCAGCGCTTGCTGGAAGCGGGGCGCGACTGCGTTCACGTGGTCGAGGATGCTGTCGTCTTCATAGACCCGCAGTGTTTCCAGCGCCACTGCCGTGGTGACCGGATGTCCCGAGTAAGTGAATCCATGGCCGAAGGTGCCAATCTTGCCGCTGTTGGCGGCGATCGCCGCGTGCACCATCTCCGATACCATCACCGCCGAAATCGGCATGTAGCCGGAGGACAGCGCCTTGGCACAGGTGAGAATGTCCGGCCGCATGCCGTAGGCGGTGGAGCCGAACATCGCGCCGGTCCGCCCAAAGCCGCAGATCACCTCGTCGGCGATCAGAAGGATGTCATGGCGGCGCAGCACGGCCTGGATTTCGGCGAAGTAGGTGGCCGGCGGCACGATCACGCCGCCCGCGCCCATCACCGGCTCCGCGATAAAGGCGCCGATGGTATCCGGGCCTTCCGCCTGGATCAGCGCTTCCAGCTCCCGGGCGAGGCGGCTGGCAAACGCCGCTTCGCTCTCGCCTGGTGCGCCGTAGCGGTAGTGATGCGGGCAGCCGGCGCGCAGGATGCGGTCGATGGGCAGGTCGAAATCGCGGTGATTGGCTTGCAGGCCGCTCAGGCTCGCCGCCGCCACGGTGACACCGTGATAGGCGTTGGTGCGCGCGATGATCTTCTTCTTGTCCGGCTTGCCGATGGCGTTGTGGTAGTACCAGACCAGCTTGACTGCGGTGTCGTTGGCCTCCGAGCCGGAGTTGGCGAAGAACACCTTGGACATTGGCACCGGGGCCATCGCGACCAGTTTCTCGGCCAGCATGATGGCTGCCGGGTTGGAGCGGTGGTTGAAGGTGTGATAGCAGGGCAGCGTGCGCATGGCCTGCACGCCAGCCTCGATCACGCGCGCATGGCTGAACCCGAGGGAGCTGCACCACAGGCCCGACATCCCCTCCAGGTAGCGCTTGCCCTGGTCATCCTCCACATAGATGCCGTCGCCCTTCGTGATGACGAGCGGGCCGACGCCAGGGTGAGTGGCCAGGTTGGTAAAGGGGTGCAGATGGGCCGCGATATCGTCGGCTGCAAGGGCGGCGTGCGAGGGCAAGGCGACGGTCATGTCAGGTCACGTCCTGTTGTCGTTGTCTGATGTGCTGGAGGGGAGGGCAGCGGCATGGCAAGGCCTGGCTCAGCAAGATCAGTATCCCCGCGCCGGATCGACTGCCACCGCGGGTCGCTGCCCACGGCGCAGTTGAGCCAGATTATCCAGCGTCTGGCGCGCGATCGTAGCCGAATCGGTGCGAGCCGCCACATGCGGCGTGACCACGATGCGCGGATGCCGCCAGAACGGATGCTCCGCCGGCAGCGGCTCGTGCTGGAAGGCGTCCAGCGTGGCCGCGCCCAGCGTGCCTTCGTCCAGCGCGCGCAGCAGGTCTGCCTCGACGAGATGGCTGCCGCGGCCCACGTTGATCAGATGCGCGCCGCGAGGCAGGCGGGCGAACAGGCCGGCGCACAAGAATCCCTGCGTCTGCGCGGTAAGCGGCAGCAGGCAAACCAATGCGTCGCAGCCTGCCAGGAAGGCATCCAGGCCGTCCTGCCCGTGGAACGCTTCGACACCCTCGGGCAAGTCAGCCTTGGGGCTACGGCTCCAGCCGCGCACCGAATAGCCCACCGCCTGCAGTGCGCGGGCGCTGGCAACGCCCAGCGTGCCAAGCCCTGCAATGCCCACGCGGTGCCGCGACGGCGCCACGATTGGCTGCTCCTGCCATTGCCTGGCTGCCGCGCTGGCCAGATAGGCGCCCATGCTGCGCTGGTGCTGGATCACGGCCCATGTCACGTAGGCCGTCATGCTGCCGGCCATCGCGGTATCCACGATGCGGCACACGGTTGGCCCGGACGGCAGGTCCGGGTCGCTGCGCAGATGGTCGATGCCTGCGCCCAGCGACTGCACCAGGCGCAGCTTCGGCATGGCGGCCAGCAACCCGGGCGGGGGCACCCAGCAGACCGCGGCATCGATCTCGTCGAGCGCACCCAGGTCGGGCCCCATACGCAGGTCCAGCCCGGGCGCCGCCGCGCGGAAGGCGGGAGCCAGGTAGCTCATGTCGAGCACGCTGCTAAGCAGTGCCACGCAGGGTGGCTTGGCGGCCGTCATGTCCTTCATGTCCGATGTCGCCGCTGAAGCTTCGAGGCCGGTGCGCGTCATGCGTAGCCTCCGACCGCCTGCAGGCGGGCTGGCTCCGGTGCCGCGGTAACCTCCTGCGCCCGTGTCAGGCGCGGGATGGCTTCGATCAGCTTGCGCGTGTACGGATGCTCGGGCGCGCTCAGCACGCGGGCCGTCTCGCCGTATTCGACCACTTCGCCCCGCTGCATGACGGCGATCTTGTCGCACATCTGCGCCGCCACGCGCAGGTCGTGGGTGATGAAGACCATGGCCAGCTTGAACTGCTCGCGCACCTTGGCGAACAGCTCCAGCACCTGCGCCTGCACCGATACATCGAGCGCGGAGACGGGCTCGTCCGCCACCAGCAACTCCGGCTGCATGGCCAGCGCCCGGGCAATGCCGATGCGCTGGCGCTGCCCGCCGGAAAACTCGTGCGGATAGCGCTCGGCCGCCTCCGGGCCCAGCCCGACCAGCCCGAGAAGCTCGATTGTGCGGGCCTGCGCCTCCTCGCGCGAGACCCCCTGGGCGATCGGGCCGGAGGCAATGGCCGCGCCGATCCTGTGGCGGGGATTGAGCGAGGCGTAGGGATCCTGGAATACCATCTGGAGCTTGCCGCCGGAGCGCTGCAGCAAGCCGCTGCCCTGCGACAGGTTGCGCCCGTTGATCACGATGCGGCCGCTGTCGAATGGCGCCAGGCCGACGATGCAGCGACCCACCGTGGATTTGCCTGAGCCCGATTCGCCCACCAGCCCGAGCGTCTGCCCGCGCAGCAGTTCAAAGTTCACGTTGCGCGCGGCCTGCACCTCGCGCCCGCGCCGCAGCAGGCTGCCGCCAGTGCGATAGGTCTTGCACAGGTCCTGCACCTGCAGGACGCGGTTGAGTTCCGCCTGCACGGGCGGCTGGCGCAAATGGCCGCCGGGAATCGCGCTGATCAGCTTGCGCGTATAGGGATGCTGCGGATCGGTCAGCACGCGCGCGGCCGGCCCGGCTTCGACAATGGTGCCGGTCTGCATCACCACCACCATGTCGGCGATCTCGGACACCACGCCAAAATCGTGCGTGATAAACAGTACGGCCATGCCGCGCCGCTTCTGCAAATCGCGGATCAACTGCAGGATCTGCGCCTGGGTGGTCACGTCGAGCGCGGTGGTGGGCTCGTCGGCAATCAGCAGGCGCGGCTCCAGCGCCATGGCGCACGCGATCATCACGCGCTGGCGTTGCCCGCCCGACAAGCGGAACGGATAGCTGTCGTACAGCAGTTCGGGATCAGGCAGGCCGACATCGGCCAGCGCCGCCACGATGCGCTTGCGCTTCTCGGCCGCGCCCAGACGCTGGTGCGCGTCGAACACTTCAGCGATCTGGTCGCCGATGCGCATCACCGGGTTGAGCGCCGTCATGGGTTCCTGGAATACCATGCCGATCTTCTGGCCGCGCAACTCGCGCATGGCGGCGTCATCCAGCTGCAGCAGGTTCTGGCCCTCGAACAGGATGCGCCCGGCAACCGGTTCCACATGTGGCCTTGGCAGCAGGCCCATTACCGCATTGGCGATCATGGACTTGCCCGAGCCGGACTCGCCCACCACGCACAGCGTCTGGCCGGCTTCCAGCGTCAGCGATGCGCCTTGCACCGCCAGGGCGCGGTCGCCGCCGGCCGGCAGGCGGATGCTCAGGTCCTGGATATCAAGTACCGGTACGCTCATCGTCCGCTCCCGCCAAGCCGCGCGTTCAGCGCGTCGTTCAGGCCTTCGCCCACCATGTTGAGTGCCAGGACCGTCAGCAAGATGGCCGTGCCGGGAAATACCGCCATCCACCAGGCCTGGCGCAGCACCGTGCGTGCCGAGCCCACCATATAGCCCCAGCTCATATGGTTAGGGTCGCCCAGCCCAAGAAAGCTCAGGCTGGATTCGAGCAGGATAGCGGTCGCCACCATCAGCGACGCCATCACCACGATGGGGGAGCTGGCATTGGGCAGGATCTGCGACAGGATGATGCGCGGCGTCGATTGCCCGGCCAGTTTGGCGGCCTGCACAAAGTCGCGCTGGCGCAGCGTGAGGAACTCGCTGCGCACCAGGCGCGCCACCGGCGGCCAGGACACGATGGCGATCGCGGCCACGATGGAGCCAATGGACGGCTCGAAGATCGCCACCAGCACCAGCGCCAGCGCAAAGCTCGGCACCGCCTGGAACAACTCGGTAAAGCGCATCAGCGCTGCATCGATCCAGCCGCCGAAGTAGCCTGAAACGGCGCCCAGCGTCACACCGATCAGCAGCGAGACCACGGTGGACACCACACCGATCAGCAGCGAAATGCGTGCGCCGTGGATCACGCCCGCCAGGATGTCGCGCCCCATGGTGTCGGTGCCCATGGCAAAGCCGGCCTCCTGCATGGGCTGCAGGAACGGCTGTTGCACCATGTCCCAGGGATCGTTCCCCGCCATCCACGGGCCGAACAGCGCGAGCACGGCAAATCCCGCCAATACCACCATGCCGAGCACGGCTGCCTTGTTGCGGCAGAAACGCCGCCAGAAAGTATTTTTCATTGCATCTCGATCCGCGGGTCGACCAGCGTGTAGACAAAATCGGTCAACAGGTTGTAGTCGCGCTGCAGCAGGGCGTCGAACATCAGGCGGCCAATGCCGGGCCACGCAAACACCGTCTCGGTCAGCACCGCGCCGCCGATCATGCCGCCGGCCTGGATACCGGCCAGCGTGACGACCGGCAGCAGGGCGTTGCGCAAAATGTGGGCGCGCTGGATACGCCCCGGCCGCACGCCCTTCGCACGCGCGGTCTTGACGAAATCCATCTGCGCCACCTCCAGCATCGAGGCCCGGGTCATGCGCGCATACACCGCCATGTAGAACAGGGCCAGCGTGAGCGCCGGCAGCACGAGGTGCGAGGCAATATCGAACACCAGCGCCAGGCCGTGCAGGTCCGCCCCCACGGTGAAGTATCCAAAGCCCGGCAGCCAGTCGAGCTTCACCGAGAACAGCAGCACTGCCATCATCGCCAGCCAGTACAGCGGCGTCGCATAGAACACCAGGGCGAACAGGGTGATGGCGTTATCCACCCAGCTCCCGGCGCGCCGGCTCGCCCATGCCCCCAACACCACGCCGAACAGCACCGAGAGCAGGAAGGCGCTGCCGGTCAGGATCAGCGTGGCGGGCAGGCGCTGTTGGATCAGGTCCAGCACCGGCTGCTGCTGCCGGTACGAGTAACCCAGGTCCAGCTGCACCACATGGCCGAGATAGGTGGCCAGCTGCTCCGGCACCGGCTTGTCCAGCCCGAACTGCGCGCGCAACTGCGCGACGAACTGCGGGTCCGATGCGCCGGCCTCGCCAGCCATCACCGAGACCGGATCGCCCGGTGCGGCCCGGATCAGCAGGAAGTTGACGGTCGCGATGACCAGGATCGCGATCACGCCCTGTACCATCCGGCCTAGCATGCGCTGCGTACGACTCATGGCTTTGCCCCCGAGATGAAGATGACTGCCATCACGCCAGCCAGGCGCGGCCGAGGCCGTCGTTCAGGCCGATGCCGGAACTGATGGGATTGTTGATGCGGGTGCGGAACAGGGTGGGGAAATTGAGCTCGTGCATCCACACGACGGGCATTTCGTCGACCAGGATCTTCTGCACCTGGTGGTAGATCGCCGCCCGCTTGGCGGGATCGATCTCGCGCGCGCCGGCCTGGAACAACTCGTCGACCTTGGCGTTGCGATAGCCCTCAACGTTGTTGAAGGGCGAGCCCTGCGCGATGTTATCCGAGGTGTAGTTGCGCGCCACGCCGAGTGCCGGATCGCCGTACTGGTAGACGTATGTGAAGGCGAGGTCGTAGTCCCATTTGTTCAGGCGCTCGCCCCAGCCTGCCACGTCGGTGGGCGTCATCTCGATCTTCACGCCAGCTTGCTGCAGGTTTTGCCGCACGATTTCGGCGGAGCGGGTCCAGGTTTCGCCGTAGGGCAGGGGCAGCAGGCGCAGCGTTTCGCCCTTGTAGCCGGATTCAGTCAGCAACTGCTTGGCGCGCGCCAGGTCGCGCGGATACTTGGCCACATCGGTGCTGGCGTACTTGATGTGGCTGTTGAAGGGGCCGGTGGCGGTCTTCGCATAGCCTTGCCATGCCACCTTGGAGATCGCATCGCGGTCGATGGCAAAGGCCAGC
>Ga0255338_1000462_pt1 | contig 133008 bp, 100 predicted proteins | sample MeOH1_35cm_T4_19_FD_203715 | JGI IMG/M metagenome (GOLD analysis project Ga0255338, IMG submission 203715) | Sandy soil microbial communities from University of British Columbia, Vancouver, Canada - MeOH1_35cm_T4_195 | ecosystem: Engineered > Artificial ecosystem > Sand microcosm >... | reverse complement strand
GCGGGGCGAGTTCACGCCCAAACTGACCGGCCAGGTGAAGGTTGGTTATACGCAGCGCTCCTTCGACCGGGCCGGCAATCAATCCCTCTTTGGTCTTGAGGGCAGCCTTGCCTACCAGTTCTCCGAAAAGACCAACTTCAATTTCACTGCGAGCAATGATTTCGGCAATGCCGGCACCGGTGACTCCACCAAGAACTTCACGTTGGGCGCCAGTGTCACCAATAAGCTCACCGAGCAGTGGTCGATGAATGCCGGCCTGAACCGGCGCTCGATCGATTATCCCACCCGCACGGACGATTACATCGAAGGTAACATCGGGGCGACGTATGTTTATAACAGCTACGTCAATTTCACCGCCAGTTACATTTATCGCGACAACAGTTCGGACAGTGCGACCAGTGGTTCGGAGTTTACCAACAACGTCTTCGCGTTGGGTGCCAACATCCGCTACTAAGCGCACATCATAGTTGCCAACGGAAGAAGGTCGTTGATCTTCTTCCGTTTTTTATTCCACCTGTCCCATGTTTTTCCGCATCAACCGACTGATCGCAGCCCTTGTTCCTGCCTTGTCGGCCTTGGCCATGTCCGCCCAAGAGCAGCCCGCAGAACAGGTTCCGCCGGTGGTCGAGTCGACCGATTATGTGATGCAGCCCTCTGATCTGATCCGGGTGATGGTTTTCCAAGAGCCGGATCTGATGAGGGAAGTGCGCATCACGCAGGAATATACGATCACCCTGCCTTTGATCGGCACGATCGATCTTCGTAGCAAGACGGTCCGGCAGGCCGAGGAAATCATCCGCAGCCTCTATGATAAGGACTATTTGGTGAATCCGCAGATCAACCTCACCGTGCTGGAATACACCCAGCGCACGGTCAAGGTGCTCGGAGCGGTGAACCAGCCGGGTGCGATCGTCTTTCCGCCGGAGCAAAAAATGGGCTTGTTGGAGGCCATCGCCCGCGCCGGAGGGTTCTCGCGGATTGCAGAGCGCCGGAAAGTGCGGCTTTCCCGCACCCTCGAGGACGGGAAATCGGAAAACTACATCATCAACACGGACGAAATGATCCAAGGCGCCTCGGCGCAGCAATGGTTGCTGACCAAGGGCGATGTCATCTTCGTGCCGGAGCGAATTCTCTAATTTTGATCAACATGGATACAGCGCCCAAAGGGGAGAAAGCATCCGGCTCGGCCGAATCCTACCCCTACACGTATTACGGCACCAGTTACAGCGGCTACGGTGCGGCCGGATCCGGCGGTGATACCCAGATGCAGCGGAGCATGCAGGATTACGTCCTGATCCTGCGGGAGCGGGTGTGGTATATCGTGTTGGTCTTCGCCTTGGTTTTTTCCGCCGCCGCCATCTACACCTTCACCCGGGTCCCTCTCTTCCAGTCGGTCGCCAGTGTGCAGGTGCTGCGTGGTGACCCTGTGGTCATGCAGGTGCAGGCGGTGGTGAACAACGACATCCGATCCGCGGAGGATCTGAATACCCAGGTCAAGGTGCTCGAGAGTTTTGCCATCGTCCAACGGGTGTCGGAGCGTCTGACCGGAGAGGACTTGAAGTCGTTTCTCGCCCCTTATCAGAAGGAGGGCAATGCCGATCCGGTCAATCCGGCGGCGATAATCTTCAGTAATCGCAAGATCGTTCCCGTGCGACTGAGCTTGGTTCTGCAGGTGCAGTATACCCATCCCGACAAATTCATCGCCTCCAAGGTCGCCAATCTTTTCATCGACGAATATATCGCCTACAACTCGCGCCTGCGCATCGAGGACTCGATGAAGGCCGTCGACGACCTGAAGGAACGCGCCGAGCAGCAGAAGAAGAAGGTCGAGGAACTGGCGATCAGCCTCCAGGCCTATCGCGAGAAAAACAAGCTGGTGTCCCTCGACCAGCGCAAGGACATCGTCACCGAGAAGCTCAAGGCGCTGAATGCCTATGTCACGCAGACGACCTCGCGCCTGAACGAGGCCGAGATCCGCTGGCGCCAGGTGCAGGAGCGCAAAGCCACCCCGGCGCTGTTGCTCGACCTGCCCTTCATCTCCAGCTCGCAGCTCATCGGCCAGCTCGTGCAGCAGGTCGCCGCGCAGAAGATTCTTATCGCCCAGCTGCAGGACCATTACCGCGAAAAGCACCCGAAGATGATGGAAGCGATGAATTCCATCGCGCAGACCGAGAAAGAGCTCAGCCGCGCCATCGACTCGACCGCCGCGATGGTTGAGGCCGATTTCCAGACCGCCAAGCGCAACGACGACGAGGCCCGCTCCAACCTCCGCCGGCAGGAAACCGAGTCCCTCGAACTGGACCGCTTTGCCGTCGAATATTCCAACCTCGAGCGCGACCTCGGGATCAACGAGCACCTGCTGAACAACATCCTCTCGCGCATGCGCGAAACCTCGATGAGCAGCACCATCGAGACCCAGAGTGCCCGGGTCGTGGACCGGGCCGCCCCGGCCCTCCGGCCTGTTTCGCCCAACAAGCCGCTCAATCTCGCCCTCGGTTTCCTTGGCGGCCTGGCCCTGGGCACGGCCTTTGCCTTCTTTGTCGCCTACATTGATGACCGGGTGAAGAGCTCCTTCGACATCGAGTCGGTGGTTGGTCTGCCGTTGGTCGGCATCATTCCCGAGATCAAGCGGCTGGAGCAGTCGGAAAAGGCCCAGATTGTCGCGAACAACCAGGACAAACAGGTGGTGGAATCCTTCCTCACGCTGCACTCCAGCCTCCGGCTCAAGGATGAAAGCAAGCGTGCCCAGTCGATTCTGGTCACCAGCACGATTCCGGGTGAGGGGAAATCCTTCACCACCACGAATCTGGCGCTTACCTTTGCCGCCCATGGCGAGAAGGTGGTCGTGGTCGATTGCGATCTGCGCAAGCCGAACATCCATAAATCATTTCGCCTCGAGAATCTCAAAGGTGTGATCGATGTGTGCGCGGGCACCCAGACCATCGACCAGGTGGTGTGCAAGAGCGTGCACCCCAACCTCGACGTCATTCCCGCCGGTGGTCGCGCCAAGAATCCCACGCAGATCCTCAACAGCAAGAATTTCGAGCTGATGCTCTCCGACCTGCGCAAGCGCTACGACCGGATCTTCATCGACACTCCGCCGCTCGCCGCCGTGAGCGACGCGCTGATCATCCTCCCGCTCGTCGACGGTTCCCTGTTCACCATTTTCTTCAACCGTGTCCGCCGCAAGGCCGCGCAATTCAGCGCCCGCAAGCTGCTCGAGGTCAATGTGCCTTGCTTCGGCGCCGTGCTCAACGGCCTCAATCTTGCGGTGTCCGGATATTACTACGCCCAGTATTACGACAAGTCCTACAAGGACTACTACGTGACGATGGCGAAGAAAGACCCGGGCTCGGCGGATCGCTGAGCTGGCCCTCAACCTTTGGCTGCGGCGCGTTTCAACCGGTCGTTGAGCGCCGCCGCCAGGCCACCGATCCCCGGCGGCAGCGGCTCCACTTGGATCTGACGGTGACCGCCTTGGTCGGCCGCACGCAGGATCCGATATAGATTCCTCGCCACCTCGGCCAGCGCGCCGCGTTCGCTCAACCAGTAGATGTTGTTTCCGGTCCGGCCGGCTGGCTTGCGCAGAAAAACCTGTCCGACTCCCGGCGGCAGGCGGCCGTGGGGAGTCTTTAGAACGAGAGGCGTGCGCGGGCTGTAATGCCGTGCCATCATTCCCGGCGCCAGCAGCCGTCCCGTGCCATTCTTGCGCGGAGCCGCGCTGACGGGTCGACCGAGGAATTTTGCCAAGGTGGCCGCGGTCACGACGCCGGGCCGCAGAATCCGCGGTTTGGCCGGGTTGGTCAGGTCGAGGATGGTGGATTCCACGCCCACCGCGCAGGCACCGCCATCGAGCACATGTTTGATCCGCCGCCCCAGGCCGTCGGCGACATGCGCGGTTTCGGTCGGGCTGATGTAACCGAAAAGATTGGCGCTCGGCGCGGCGAGAGGAATCCCGGCCAGCTGCAAAAGCCGGCGCGCCAGCGGATGCGACGGCGCGCGCAGGGCCACGGTCTCGCCGCCCGACGTGACGACGCCCGGCACGCAGGACTGCTTCGGCAGCACCAGCGTGAGCGGACCGGGCCAGAAGCGACGGGCGAGCCGGCGCGCTTCCGGATTGAACACGGCCAATCGCTCCGCATGGGCGAGATCGAGCACGTGCACGATCAGCGGATCCTTGGCCGGCCGCCCCTTGGCCTTGAAGATCGCCCGGCAGGCCCGGGCATCGAGCGCATGGGCCGCCAGCCCGTAGACCGTCTCGGTCGGTATCGCCACCAGTTCGCCGCGCCGTAAGGCGGCCGCCAGCCGGCGGAGATTGGGCGGAGTGGGCGGGTAGATATGGGCGGACATGGAAATCAGGCGACAAAAAAGCCGGAGCGAATGCTCCGGCCGAGAGAATCCGTTGGCAACGGATTACAGCATCGTCAGCAGATTGCGCGCGCTCTTGATCTTGGAGGTCATCTTGCGCTGCTGCTTGGCGGTGAAGCCGGTGTATTTACGGGGCAGGATCTTGCCGGTGTCCGTGATGAAACGGCTCATCAGCTGCGGGCTGGTGTAAGGGATTTCTTCCGGCTTCAGGGTCTGGGTCTTCGTTTCGGTCGTGCTCATGGTTGAAAAGGGAGTCGGAAGGTTGGGTTTCCCTTCGCCTCTGTCAACGGGCATTTTTGAGTTGCCAATCCGGAGGCGGGGGCCTGTTTGGGAAAGTGGTTAGTCCCCGTAGCTCAAATGGATAGAGCGCGCGTTTCCTAAACGTGTGATTCCGGTTCAATTCCGGACGGGGGCACCAGCTTTCGCTCGGTGCGGGAATTCTCGCTGCGTGGCCAATTGGAGGGCGCGCTCTTGCAGGGAAACACCTTCCGCCAAGGTCTGCTTGATGCATGCTAACAGTGCGTCGGTGAATGTAATCCCGGCCGGCGTGACGGTGATCGGATGGCGGGGCTCGGGTTCATTCATCCGGCTGGCGAGGCGGAGATACCGGCTTTCCCACTCGAGCTTGGCCATGATCACGCGATAGCGACGCGCGGGTTCGAGGTCGGCGCGGAAGTTGCCGCCGTCCGTCCGGCTCGCGCGGAAGCCGGTCCATTCGGGGGGCTCGCGCAGGATGTTCTGCAGGGCGTTGAGATAGGCCTCGATCTCCGCGCCGGTCAGTTCGGCCAGCACGCTTTCGGCCCCGCGGTGGCCGCCGGTCTTGAACAGGGCGTTCACGTCCACGGCGCCGGCCGGCAGCGTGTTCCGGATGATTTGCGCAGGATGGCAGAAGCCGACGTCGGCCTTCGCGGCGCGGCGCAGGCCTTCCGCCGCGAGGCGGGCGATGGCGTAGCCGTCAAGTTCCGCCGGATTGTTGAGGACGAACTCCGTCGCTTCGGGGGCGAGCGCCTGTTCGCGTTCCTTTACCCAGGCGAGCATGGCCGCGTCCACCGGGATCTGATCATGGCGCATGGCCACCAGGCTGCCCTCGGCGCACAGGATTTTCCGGGCGGGCAGGTCGATCTCGAGTTCCAGCCGACCGACCCACCGGGCATAGTAGCCGGCCTGCACGATGTAAGCGCCGGTCTCAGGCACCACCACCGGCGAGGCGAGCACTTCGTGCGAATGACCGCTGACAAAGACGTCCACGGTCGGCGCGACGCGCGACCATTCGGTGCACTTGCGGGAGCTTTCATGGCAGACGGCGACGATCAGGTCCGCGCCCTGTTCGCGCAGGCGCGCGGCCTCGGCGGCGAGGGCGCGGCCGGAGGCGGCCGAATCGAGACATTGCTTTTTTTGCGGCACGATCAAACCGATGAGCCCCACCTTCATTCCGTTCACCACGACCATGCGCGAGGTTTCAAAGGCGGGTTTGCCGTCGGGTTCGAGCAGGTTGAGGCAGAGCAATGGCCGGCCGAGGGCCGCCTCGTAGCGACGTTGATCGGCGTAGGTGAGATCCTCGTGATCGTGGTTGCCGATGGTCACGGCGTCGTAGCCGATGCGGCGCAACGCCTCGTAGGTGATGACGCTGCGCGTCCGGAACGCCAGCAAATCGCCTTTCTCCGTCACGTCGCCGGCATCGAGCACAAGCACGTCGGAGCGTTCGGCGCGCACCTGCTTGATGTAGCCCGCGACGTAAGGCAGGCCGCCGATGCCGTTTTCTCCGGCCCGCAGGTGGTCGTGCAGGTCGTTGGTGTGGAGAATCAGCAGCCGCGTGGTCCCCGCGGCCAGGGCCACGTTGAGCAGAAGAAACGAGAGGAGATATGCCAGCCGGCGGAGGATTGCGGGGTGCATCGGAAAAAATCCCGGTTCGCGGGAGCCTGGTGGCAGCTTGGCCTTTTATGCCGGCCGGGCAACCAGCATGATCTACTTGGCGGTGTAGCCGCCGTCGACGGGCAGGTTGACTCCGGTGATGTAACTGGCGCTGTCGCCGAGCAGGAAGACCACGGCCCCGCCGATCTCTTCCGCACCGGCCATGCGGCCGAGCATGGTCATCTTGCCGTAGCGTTCCAGAAACGCGGGGGCCTGCGGCTTGGCGGGGTTGAAGATGCCGCCCGGCGAGACGACGTTCACCCGCACGCCCTGCGGGCCGTAGTGCGAGGCGAGGTAGCGGGTGAGGTTGATCATGCCGCCTTTGTGGAAGAAATAATCCGGCGGCACCACCGCGGGGCCGCCCTCGTAGAGATAGGGATTGTGGCCGATCATGCCCATCTGGGAGGAGATGTTGACGATGCTGCCGCGGCCGGCGCGGGCCATCGTGTCGCCGCCGGCGCGCACGGCGGCGAAGAAGCCGGTGGCGTTCAACCGGAGCGATTCCTCCCACTTGGCGAGACTGTCACCGAAGGCGGTCATCGGGCGGCTGACTGCGTTGTAGACCATGCCGTCGAGCCGGCCGTGCTCCGCGACGATGCGTGCGCACAGCTGCTGGATGGAAATCTCGTCGAGCAGGTCGACGGTCTCGAGGTGAACGCTGAGCCCCTCGGACCGGAGTTGCGCGGCATCGGGAGCGAGCACGGCGGTGTCACGCGAGGCGACGACCAGCGTGGCGCCGGCCCGGGCGATGGAGGCGAGCAGCGCGCGACCGAGCAGGCCGGAGCCGCCGAATTGCAGCACGATCTTGCCGGCCAAGGGCGGCGCCGGAGTATTAGGCATAAAGGGAGGAACCGGTGGGTTTGAGCGCAGCGGGCAGAGCGTCGATCTGGCCGCGCAGGACGTCCAGTCGTTGTTTCAGGTAGCTGCTGACGGCGACCACGTCGGCGCCGATGCCGAAGAGCCGGTAGCCCTCGGCGACGAGTTCCGGGAGCGGGGCGATGAGGCCCGCGCTCATGGCGAACTTGCCGTGCCGGCGGGCCGAGGCGGCGACCCGCTTGCGGGCGGCGACGACCTCGGGGGCGTCGAGCTGCCCGGCCTTGCCGATGCGGTGGCTGAAATCGCCCGGGCCGAACAGCAGGCCGTTGAAGCCGGGCACGGCGGCGATTTCCTCGACATGCTCGAGGGCTTCGGGGGATTCGATCTGGAGGATGACGAGGCGCTCGGTGTTGCTGTGGCGGATGTAATCGCTGACGGGGAGCTGGCAGAACTGGGCGTCGATATTGCCGCCGTCCATGGCGCGGCGGCCGACGGGATGGAAGCGGACCCAGTCGACGATCTGCCGGGCCTCGTCGGCGCTGGCGATGTGGGGCACGATGATGCCGGTGGCATCGGCCTCGAGCGGACGGATGTAGTCGCTGTAACTGCCGCGGCCGACGCGCACGATGGTGTCGATGTTGTGCACGCGGGCGGCGCGGATCTGGTTTTCGAGGCCCAGCCAGTCGTTCGGCACGTGCTCGTTGCAGAGCCAGACGGCGTCGACGCCGGAGAGGCCGGCGATCTCGATGACGCGCGGGTCGGAGAGGTTGATCTTGAGCACGCTCGGCATCTGGCCGGCGGCAAGGAGGCTCAGCACGCGGCTGGGGCGGGTTTTCATAAAGGAAGCAGGTTGGTTATTTCCGAAAGGGGGACGCGGCGCGAATCCTCCGCCCGGCTGCGCAGGCCGGCGATGAGAAGGGCGACCACCTCGACGGTGTGAGCGAAGGGATAGGAGGCGGTGCCGGTGCGCACGAAGGCGATGAATTCCAACAATTGGCGGCGGAACGCGGTGTAGGTGTCGGCGAGCCGCAGGGTCACCTGTCCGGCCGTCCCGCACACGTGCAGGGTGCCGAAGGTGGCGCCGCCGTCGGCGATGACGGGCAGGCTGACCTGCACCCCGCTCTCGTGCTGCAGATGGGCGACCTCGAGCCCTGGACGGGATTCAAGACGGATGGAGGTGAACCCCGGGCCGAGCAGCCGGTGGACGGGTTCGAGGACATGGATGCCGTAGCTTTCCCAGTTTTTGCACGAGACGCCGGAGATCCAGCGCCATTGGCCGAGGTTGGCCGGTTGGGCCAGGAGCGGCTCGATCTCCGGCGCATAGCGGAGTCCGCTCGAGGAAAGGATGCGCGCACCGGCCTTCTGCCAGGCGACGAAGGTGGTGAGATCCTCGACGGAAAGTGCGAGGGGCTTGTCGACGAAAACAGGCAGGCCGGCTTCCACAAAGGGTCGGGCCCGGCGGACGTGCCCGAAGCCGTCGTCGGTGGAGATGAGCACGGCATCGACCTGGCCGATCACGTCCTCGGGCCGCGCCACGATGTGGGGGATGAGCGCGGCGCGCGCGACGGCGGCGGCCTCCTGCGGCACATCGGTCCACAGGTGGGTGACTTGGGCGCCGGGGATGCGGACCTGGCCGGCGGGTTGGGCGCCGAGATATTTTGGAATGACAGGGTAAGGGCACTCGGCCATGGCCGCCGGGTCGAAGCCGTTGACGATGGCCGACCAGGAATAGGGGTGACCGTTGCCGGGAATCATGCCCAGCATGGCGAGGCGCAGCGGCGGCGGCGTGGTCGTCGGAGAAGTGGGAACCGGTTCAGGCATGGAAGGAGGAACAATGCACGCGGGTGCCGGTGTCGGCCGAGGCCAGTGCGGCAAGATTGAAGCGCAGGGTTTGCTCGGCGGCCGGAAGGGAACACAGGTGCGTCGGTTTCCCTTCGATCAGATCCAGGAACCCGTTCGCCTGGGTGATGAAATGCGCGTCGCGTTCCGCGACCGGCACCTGGTGCCAGGTCCACGCGGTGTCGTTCTGGCGGAAGACGCCCCAGCGGTTGTTGTGCAGCTCGATCTTCACGCTGCCGGCGGCGGCGTGGAACTGGAGATCGTTTTCATTGGGGGCCTGGAACTGATTGAGGGTGTAGTTGACCAGAATGTCGCCATGACGGGCGCTGAGGTTGACGGTGTCCTCGACGGTGACGCCGGCCAGAACCTGATGCGCGCAGTCGCAGAACACACTGTCGGTGGGACCGACGACGCTCTCGACCCAATTGGCGAGATGGGTGAGCGCATCCTGGATGGCGCCGCCGCCGGTCTTGCGATCGCGATAATAGGTTTGCGCGTAGTGCAGCGCATGGGCCGGGCGACCTTTGGGGAAGAACTGGCCGCTGGTGCTGACGACATGTCGGACCGGGCCAATCTCGCCGCGCCGGAGGAAGTCACGAGCTTGGGCGAGCACGGGGAATCCATGATAAACATAGGCGACCGCCACCTGCCGGCCGGAGCGGGCCTGAGCCTCGTGCAGCTGTCCGAGCCCATCGAGAGACTGGGAGAGCGGCTTTTCGATCAGGACGTGCATTCCGTGCCGCAGAACACTGGTTGCCATCGGAATATGCAGATGGGCCGGGGTGCAGACGATGGCGGCGGTGAAGCGACCCGAAGCAAGGGCCGTCTCCCAATTATCCACCGAAGGCACGCCGTAGGTATCAACCATTGTGCGCACCAAGGCCGGGTTGGCATCGCATGCGGTGACCTGAGCGCGCTTCGTCTGGAGAAAACATCGCAAATGACGCTCGCCAATGCTCCCGCAGCCAATTACAAGTATAGTATGCATCGAGATTTAATCAGGCAGTTCAGCGGGTGTTTTTCACAAGGGAGGCAGGGCTGTTTTGTCTTGATAGCACGGGGAATATTTGGACCTTGAAGTTAATGTATACAAGAGTATTCTAATTCAACAATGAAAAGCGTCAATACAGATGTGGCATATGATTACATTCGGAAGAAAATTCTCAGCGGAGAATACCCTCCGGGCCATGCTTTGATGACGGAGGCGCTGGCGACGGAAATCGGGGTGAGCCGCACGCCGATCCGCGATGCCTTTCGCAAGCTGGAGACCGACGGGTTGGTGACGATCCGGGCCCACTTGGGGGCGAGCGTCAAAAAGATGGACCTGAAGGAATTTCGGGAGATGTGTGACCTGCGTCTGGCGTTGGAAAGTCATGCCGCCGGTCTTGCCGCGTTGAATCGGACCGAGGCTGATTTGCACGAGATCAAGTTTGCGCTCGAGGCCATGCGGCGGCTGACGGAGCGCATCGCCGCTTCCGCGGAAGAGCAACCGCTGCTCGGGGAACTCATCATGGAAGATGTGCGGTTCCACATTGCGATCATGTCGGCGGCGAAGAACGACCTTATGAAAAAGGAGATTCTGCGCCTCCACCTGATAAATCGCGTGATCTCCGGACCGGCGACCGGCGACCAGACTTCCCTGACCAAAGCCGACAATGACGTTCGCCGGCGGGTGGTGCTGGCGAAGCACGACGAGATCTATGCGGGAATCGAGGCTTCCGACGCCCTCGCGGCCAAGAATGCCATGGAATTTCACATCCAGGAAATGATCGCCCACAATCTGCTCATCATGACCCGGGCGGAGAGCGGAGTCACCGCCCGCGAACTGACCGCGGAGGAGATGGCCTACAGCTCGTGAGGTCGCCCGAGCGACGGGAAGCCCGGACCGCCGGACTTCAGCCGCCACCCGGTGGTCCGGAGAAGGTGACGTCGGACACGAACGGTCCGATCTCGACGTTGGCGTCGGCGGCGTTGAGCCGCACCTTGCCCGCGATGGTGTAGTTCACGAAACGCACGTCGCGCACGTCGTCCTCCGCCGTCAAGCCGCGCAGCTTGCTGGGCTGGGGATATTCTTCCTCGACGCTGAGGTTCTGGAACAAAATCCCGCGGATCTTCCCGGCCTTGCCCTCGGGACTGCGCCGACGGACATGGACATGCACGGGGAACTGCGTGCGGATCGGCAGCAGCTTCTCGATCCGGTTGTCGATGAAACGGAAGTTCTCATATGCGTTGCCGTCCATGATGGAGATGATGAAGGCCCGGCCGGCTTCCAGAATGTCGTTGTTCTCGAAGAGAATGTCACGAAAGGAGCCCACGAAGGTCTCGTTGCCGATCTTCGTGCCCGACACTTTCGAGATGAAGACGCAGTTGCGCACCGTGATGCGCTCGGAGTCGCCCTTAACCAGGCTCTGCCCGCTGGTCTTCACCGAGACGCAGTCGTCGGCGCAGTAGAGGAAGGAATTTTCGATGAGCACATCGCGCGACGAATCGGGGTCGATGCCGTCGGTATTGGGCACCTGCTGGTCGCTGACGAGTTTGATGCGCCGGAAGGTCACGTGATCCGAACCCACGACGTGCGCGTTATAGCCCGGGGAATCAAGCAACGTGATGCCCTCGAACGTGACGTGCGAAGAGCGCAGGACGGTGACGAACATGATGCTCGGGATGCCGCGCCCGTCGTTGTTCCAGGCGCTGCGTTTCAACTGCTCGCGGGTGTTGACCGCGGGTGAATCGGCACCGGCCACGAGTTGTCGCCCCCGGCCCTGGATGGTGCCGGGGCCCATCACCCGCACGTTCTTCTGGCCGTTGACGAAGATGAGGCGGCGGTAGGCGGCATCAAGCCGGCCCTGTTTTGTCCAATAATCGTTGCCCCACTGGATGTCCCTGTCGCTGAAACCGTCGTCCGGCGGATAGTCTTCGGGATAGGCCGACCCGAGCAGCCGCGCGCCTTCGGCCAGGTAGAGGGTGAGGTTGCTTTTGAGCGAGAGCATGCCGGTCAGGTAGGTGCCGCGGGGGAAATAAAGCGTGCTTCCGGCGGCGGCGACCTGGTCGATCGCCTGCTGGAGCCGCGCGGTCTCCAAGCGCGCACCGGTCGCGTCGACGCCGAAGTCCAGCACGCTGATCACGCCCGGCTGGCCCGGCCGCGGGGCGATGGGCTCGGGCGGTTCGGCGAACAGGAACAGTTTGTCGCCGCCGTTGACGGTCACGACGAGGTAGCGCGGCCGATCGAGCTTGAAGCGCAGGGCTGTTCCGTCCGCCGTGGCTGCGATGCCGGCCGAATGCGGGCTGACGTTGAAGGTGGCGACCGGCGCGTCGGTCCGCACCGTCACCTCCTGTGTTCCGATCTGCGTGAAGGAAGCGTGGTGGATATCGGCGAATTTCTCCGTGAAGATTTCCCGTCCGTCGATCTCGACGCGATAGGATGCGCTGGGAACGGAGCGAGGGTTGGGCGGCTGGGGCGTGGCGGCGAAAGTCAGGCCGGACACGAAAGGATCGACCTGGAAATTCGCATCCACGGGATCGAGCCGCACGCGGCCGGCGATGGAGAAGTTCTCGAACCTTATGTTGCGCACGTCGCTTTGCGCACTGAGCCCGGTGAGGCGGCTGGGATTCGCGCCTTCGTGCTCGATGGAAAAATCCTTGAGCAAAACCCCGCGGATCCAGCCGCGGCGTCCGTCCGGTGTGCGCTCGTCGATATGGATCGCGAACGGCCGGCGGATGCGCTTGCCGTCGATCCTTTCGACCCGGGTGCCGATGAAGCGGATGTTCTCATACTTCGCCCCGTCGGTGCAGGAGAGGTTGATGGCGCGGTCGGCCAGGATCACGTCGTTGTTCTCGAAGGTGACGTCGCGGTGGTAGTCGGCGAAGGACTCGGTGCCCATCTTCATCGCGCTCGTGGTGCTGATGAACTGGCTGTTGCGCACCGTGATCCGCTCCACGTTGCGCAGCAGGCCGCTGTGGCCGCTCGACTTGATCGCAATGGTGTCGTCGCCGCAAAGCAGGAAGCAGCCGTCGACCAGCACGTCCTGCGACGAGTCGGGGTTGAAGCCGTCGGTGTTGGGCACGGACCGGTTGCTCAGGATCTTCACGTTGCGGTAGGTGACGCGGTCCGACATCAGGACGTGGCTGTTGTAGAACGCGGCGTCGCGCAGCGTGACATCTTCGAAAGTGATATCGCTCGAGCTCCGGATGTGGACCAACTGCGGGCGAAAATCGGTCCGGCGGGTCAGTTTGCCCTGCCCGTCGATCACGCCCCGACCGGCGACGCGGACGTGCTGTGCGTTCTTCACCAGGATGAGGCGGGTGTAGGCGATGGTCCGGCTGGAGACGACGTCGACTCCCTCCTTGGTCTTCCAGGTCTTGGGATCGAACTGCAGCCGGCGGCCGTCGTCGTCATCGACCGGGTAGTCGGCCGGATCGGTGGAGCCGAGCAGCCGCGCGCCGTCGGCCAGGTAGACGGTGAGGTTGCTCTTCAAGGTCAGGGTGCCGGTCAGGTAAGTGCCGCGAGGAAAAAAGAGCACGCCGTCCGCGGCGGCCACGCGATCGATGGCCTGCTGAAGCCGCGCCGTCTCGATCCTTTGTCCGGTGGCGTCGATGCCGAGATCCTGCACGTTGGTCACACCGGGTTGTCCCGGTTGCGGAGCCGCAGGGTCCGGCGGTTCGGCGAACAGAAGCAGTTCTTCGCCTCCGTTTATCGTCACGACGAGATGGCGCGGCCGGTCGAGCTTGAATCGCAGCGCCGTGCCGTCGGCGCGCGCCGCGATGCCGGTCGAGTGCGGGCTGACGTTGAAGCTGGTGATGGGGGCGACGCTCCGCACTGTCACCTCTTGCACCCCGGTGTGCGTGAACGAGGCACAGTGGAGGTCGGCGAATTTCTCCGTGAAGACCTCGCGCCCGTCGACCTCGACCTGGTAAGACGGGCTTTTGACCGTGTGAGCGTAGGATGGCACAGGGGCGGCCAGCGCGACCGCGGCGGTGACCGCTGCGCTGAACCACGACAACAGGGGTGAGAGTTTCATGAGGCGGGGGGATCGGGGTTCACCATGCCGTCCAGCCGCCGTCGACCACGAGACTGTGCCCGGTGACAAACGACGCGCTGTCGGTGAGGAGGAAAAGGGTGGGGCCGACGATCTCGTCGTTGCGACCGATGCGGCCGAGGACGGTCTTGGCGGCGAGTTTCCGGATGAATCCGGGCGCGGTCCGCTGGACCGCAGGGTTCGGGAACGGGCCGGGCACGACGCAGTTGAAGCGAATGCCGGCCGGGCCGTAGTGCGCGGAAAAATAGCGCGCCATCTGCAGGATGGCGGCCTTGCTGGCGCCGTAATCGATCGGGTTGGGCGTCATCGGCGGCGGGTAGTTGCGCGGCTCGGGCGCGATGAGGCCATACATGCTCGAGAACAGCACCACGCTGCCGCCGGAAGCGCGGTCCCTCATTGCTTCGGCGACGGCGCGACAGAGCGCAAACGTGGGCGGCAGGGAGAAGTCCAGCGTGTGTTGGAATTCCGCCGGCGTGAGCTCGGTCAATTTTTTCCCGCCCGAGGAGGCGTAGGTGAGGTGCACCACGCCGTCGGGCACGCCATGTTCGCGACAGAGCCGGGCGGTGTGCCGTGCCACGCGGCCGGCATCGTTCACGTCCATCGAAACGGGACGGGTGTTCTTCAGTCCGGCCGTTTTCACGAGGATGTCGGCGCGACCGGCGAGATCGATGCACACGGTGTGAGCACCGGCCTGGTCCAGCGCGGTCGTGATCGGCGTGCCGAGATGGCCGGCGCCGCCGGTGATCCAGATGCGTTTTCCGGCCAAGGCGTGCCACGGAACAGGACGTGTCTCGGATGATGGAACCACATCCAGGGGGAGGGAGGAGGAGCGACGTTTCATGAAAGGAGAAAATGCGACGGATTCACGGTTGCGGAGGCCTCGCGCCCCATGGCTCGATCAGGCGGAGCTGTTTTGCCTCCAGGGCGCGGTAACAATCGGGCAGGTCGAAGGCCGCCAGCACGCCGGGCGGCAACGCCTGGAGTGGCCAGTTGTAGTCCGGCGTCGCGGCGATTTCGGCATAGCTCGTGAGGGCGTGCCTCAAGGTCACCTGCACCACGTTGTCCGACAGCAGGGCCGCAAAAGCTCCCGGCACGGCGCCCCAGCCGACGGCCACCAGATGAATCTCCGTGTGGCCGTTGGTTTGCAGCCAGCGTATGACCTGTCGCACGTCGTGCGTCCGCTGGCCGGCACTCGGGCGATCGAGCATCAGGCCGTGGGCGGCATAGAAATAATCGGCGCCATAGGGCAGCGTGTGAAGTTTGTTGCAGGTGTTGGGCCGGGATTCGCCGCTGCCCCGCGGATCACAGGTGAAGACCGGCACGGCGGGGTCGGTCTCCGCGACCAACCGCCGCAGCCAAGGGTCGTTGCGCAGTTCCTCGTCCGAAGATTGATGGCAGATGTAGAGCAAGGCGCGCGGCCCGGTTCGGGGCGGACGCGAGACGATCCGCTCCTGGTCCAAACGGTAGACCAGGGCGAACATGTCCCGCTCCGTCTCGACCGCGTAGACCGCGGCATGAGCGCGAGGAAATCCGCGCGGTCTTTCGGGGCGCAGGATCCGGTATTCGGGCGCCTCGCCCGCCGCGGGCAGACGCAGCACGTCCTGCACGGCGCGCAGCAACGCGCCGCGATCAAGGGTCTGACGGTTGCGCGCGAGCGCCGCCGCCTTGTCGCGGACAAAGTCCGGAATGTTCCGCCCGCCCAGCGCGGCGACCTGACCGCGTGGCATGCACAGGAGATCCTCCGGCTTTTCCAGCCTGAGCGGGGGTTCCTGCACGCCGGCATCGGCGCCGATGGCGCGGTTGAACCAGCGATACAAGGCCAGCCGGCTCGGGAGCGAAAAGCTGTGGTAGTCAGGAGCGATGTCCAGGGCGAGGTGGTCGGGTGCTTCCAGTAACTCGTAGAGCCGGTGCAGCCTCGCGTGCGCCTCCTCCAGGCCCCGGGCGTCGAAGAAGTCCTTTTCCTGTCCGAGCAAGGCCACCGGTTTCGGAGCCATGGCCGCGACGAAGTCGTCCAGGTCGAGGCCGAGCGCCAGCGCATGAGGCGGGCATTGCTCCGGATCGCCGGGCAGCTCGTTCTCGATGTTCCGCCGGAATGTGGTGATGAAGCACTGGGGGGCGGCCATCGTCCAGCGCGGGTCGATCCCGCAGAGCCAGGTGGCATCCGTGCCGCCGCCGGAGTTGCCCGTGAGGCCGACGTGCGTGGGATCGACCTCGGGCCGGCTCAGCAGGTAGTCGAGGGCACGCACGCCGTCCCAGGCGCGCCAAGCCGCCAGCGATTCCCCCACCAGCACCAGCTGGTTGCCGGCCTGCAGGTGCTCGTCCGTCCCGGGGCCGTAGACCGATTGCAATTTTCCATCGGGATACTGGAGGCGCTCTCCCTGCCCGAGGGGATCGAAGATGAGCGCGACGTAGCCGAGCCGGGCCAGCGCCTGGGCCACGCTTTGGTAGGACTCGGCGGCTTTGCCTTCGGGATAATGCCCGCAGGCGATGACGACGCCCGGTCGGCGGGCCGCGCGAGCCGCGGCCGGCACGTAGAGGTTCGCGGTGACGAGGAAATCCGGCCGGCTTTCGAAGGTCACCTTCTCCACCGCGTAGTCGCCGCGCTCGAGCACGCCGGTGACCTTGGCCTTGAGCGGATTTTTTCCCGGCCAAGGGCCGAGGCATTGCTGGATGCGTGCGCGCGCGTCCAGCACGTAAGCCTCCGCGTCGGCCCGGGTGTTGAGCTGCGCCCGGCGCCGCGCGCCGGCCGCTTCGGCGGCGCGCACCAGGCGGACGTTGTATTCGTGCAGGAGGCGAGGGAAGCGGTTGTGCGGGACGGGTGTTGGCGGCGCCGGCGGGGCCGGATTGTCCGCGGCGCGCAGCCGGACGGGCAGCGTCGTTGCGGCGGCGAGGGCCAGGGCGCCTTGTTTCAGCAGGGAACGACGGGTGATCGGTGGATTCATGGGGTTATTCCGCCGGAACGAGGGCTAAGAGCGCCGCCGGGTCGCAGACGATGCCTCCGCGGATCACGCGGACAATCCGACGGGTGTTGCGGATGTCCGCGAGCGGATCGGCATCGAGGAGCACCAGGTCGGCCAGCTTGCCCGGCTCGATGCTGCCGAGCCGGTGCCATTCATCCAAGGCCTGTGCGTTGTTGCGGGTGGCCGCCGTGAGGACGGCCGCCGGCGGAACGCCGGAAGCCACGAGCAGCTCGAGTTCCTGGTGCAGGGCAAACCCGGGCGGACAGAAGTGGATCGGGGCGTCCGTGCCGACCAGCAGCGGCACCCCGGCGCGGTAGAGGACGCCGGTCAGCTCCTGCAGCTTCACCATCTGCCGGCGACGCAGATCAGCGATTTCGGGGCCGGCTCCGGCGCCGCCCGCCGTGGAGCTCCAGTAGTTGCGCAACCGGGCGGGAATCTTCGCCAGGTCGGGGTGCTGCAGCATCTCCTCCACGTCGCCCAGCAACATCCAGTTACGATAGACCACGAGCGTGGGGTCGACCATGACCTGGCGGCGCGCGAGCGTCTCCACCAATTCGACCGCGCGGGCGGAGGAGAAATCGGTCTTGATCTGCTCTTCCAGCAGGCGCTTGCGCAGGCTCGCCACCGCGAGCGCGGCCATGTGCGTCCGCTCGTCGCGCAGCGGCCACACCGGCACTTCCGGCGGGGTCACGAAATCGAAGACCGATTCGATGTGCTCAAGGCTGTCGATGCCATCCGCGATGGCCTCCAGCGGCGGATAACGGCGCAGGTGCGCGGTGGCCCGCCGGCCATGGCGATGGGCCTCGCGGATGATCGTCCCCCCGATCGTGCGGTCCATGCCCACGTAGATCTTGAAGGTGCGCACATCCGCCGCCGCGAGGCGTTCCACGAAAGGCGGAACCTGCTCCGCACTGGTGATCGGAATGCTCGCTCCTGCGTGGTAGGGCGGCGACTTGTCGAAGAGGGGACTCCCGAGGAAAAGGCGCGGCGTTTGCCCGGGGTGGGCGGCTATGAATTTCGTGATGCGCTGCTGGTCGTCGAGCAGGTCGCCGACGTTGCGGAGGGTCGTGACGCCATTGGCCAGATAGAGCGGCAGGATTTCCTCCGCCCTGACTCCCGCGGCACCCAGCACATGTCCGACGTGGGCGTGCCCATCGATGAAACCCGGCAGCAGGAACTTTCCGTCGGCTTCGATGACCTTTGCGCCGGCAGGAATCGCGAGGGCCCGGCCGGCCGGCAGCTTCTCGCTGATGCTCCCGCCCTTGATCACAAGGGCACCGAGCGGCTCCATCAAACCGGTCGTGGAGTTGAACATATGGCCACCGCGAATGATGAGCAGCGGGGACTCGTCTCCGCCCAGGAGGCGGCTGATGGTCAGCGAAATCAACAAAACTGGAATCGCGGCCACGCGGAACCTGCGTTCCGGGCAAGGTCTAATCGCCCCGGGCTCTTGCTTTGGCGCGACATCCATTGCGTCCCGCGGCTTCATGAAGGCCGTGATTTTCCGTGCGGTCAGCGCGGCTCTGGGATTGGCCAACTCCATGCGAATACAACAAAATAGACTTGAATATACAAGTAAATACAAATACATACTCGTTCCGTGAATCGATGCACGGCAAATATTTCCAAATGTATGGAGCGCTGTGTTTGCTGTGACTGGCCAGTTGATCTCCGTCAGCTCACGCCACAATTTGCTTCGCAAAGGACCTGCTCATGAGTTCAGACGTTAACTCTGACCTGGCCTATGACCGTATCCGCAAAAGCATCCTCAGCGGGAAATATGGGCCTGGTCAGCATCTGAACGCCCGGGCAATCGCGGGCGAACTGGATGTGAGTGTCACGCCGGTGCGCGATGCTCTGCGGCAGCTGGAGACTGATGGACTGGTGACGATCCATGCCCGGCAGGGAGCGCGCGTGAATGCAATGGGCTTGAAGGAATTCAGGGAGCTGTGCGAATTGCGGCTCGTGCTTGAGACGCATATGGCCGGATTGGCGGCGCAGCACCGGACGGAGCCCGAATTGCGCGAAATGGAACAGGCGTTGGCCAGGATGCGGCAGATCACCACCCGGTTGGTGGCCGGTCTCAATTCCGATGAAGCGGGGCCCCTCGCGCAGATGGCCCGGGCGGACATTCAGTTTCACATCGCGATCATGGCCGCGGCGAGAAACGACCTGATTCGCGACGAGATATTGCGCCTGCACCTCGTCAATCGCGTGATCGCCCGGGCGGCGCCGGCCGCCAGCGAACGGGGGCCCGGCGACGCACTCGACGCCGTCCATCTGCGCGAGGTGCTGGCCCGGCACGAGGCGATCTTCGACGCGATCAGGCGCCGGGATATTGTGGCGGCCAAAATCGCCATGGAACACAGTCTGCAGGACATCATGGAGCAAACCATGCGAACCATGGCCCGGCAGGAGCAGGAGGAACTTGCGCGCGAGCTTACGGGCGATGTGTCCTTCGCCAAACCCTGGCGGCTGGCCACGCTACTCGCCCGATGAGTTCATTGCTTACTTTGTCCTCGAAAAAATGGGGGCAGCTGAGGCTGCGCGAAGTGGGCAGGAATATTCGTTGACAGTATTCAGATTGGTATAATAGTGTATACAAATCATATTCCTGATCTGTAACTTATTGTTTATAGAGATATAATGAACGTATCAAAACACTCATCCGCTGTCGCGAGGATCTCCCGGTCCGCGTGTGTTTCCCTATGAAAATCACCGATATCCGAATGATGCGCCTTTGGGGCCCCCGAAACCACGGGGTAGGTGGTGGCACTTCAAACATAGCCAAAGTGATCGTCCGCGTGGACACCGATGCCGGTATTTACGGCCTCGGCGAAGTCGACGACTTCATGGGGGTCCGCCAGGGCATCGCCTACATGCGCGAATACTTTCTCGGGCGCGACGCATTTGCGGCGAACGCGATTGTGTCGGAGATGCTCTATGGCACGCAGGCGCCGAATCCGGCCGAGTCGCGGCGCGGGCTCATGGGTCCCAACAAGATCATCGCGATCAACATGTGTTCGCCGACGGCGACGGTGTGGGGTCCGGTGGTTTGGGCGGCCAGCGGCGTCGAGATCGCGCTCTGCGACCTCATCGGCAAGGCGCTGAAGACCCCCGTCTACAATCTGCTCGGCGGCCGGTTCCGGCCGTCGGCCCGCGTCTATCTCGACCGCAGCTCGCCGGACGAGGTCACCGACCTGGGCGCCTGGAAAAAGATGGCGGAGGAGACCGCGGCGCTCGGCTTCACGCAGATGAAGTTCGACATCGATTTCATGGCGCCGGAATGCGTGACGGACGTCTGGAATCGCTCGCTGAACCTGAAGCAGATCAACCGCATCGTGGAACGCCTCGACATCGTGCGCGCGGCGACGGGCCCCGATTTCGAGATCTGCGTCGATTGTCACATGCAATACAACGCGCCCGACGCGATCCGCGTGGCGAACGCCCTCGGCCACCTCAACCTGCTCTGGCTCGAGGATCCGACGCCGATCACCAATCCTGATTCCTGCGCCCAGGTGCGGGCGAAGAGCACGGTGCCGATCTGCGTCGGCGAGATGTTCATCGCCGAGCAGTTCCGCCTGTTCATCGACCACAAGGCCTGCGACATCCTGCATCCCGACGTCCTGTTCTGCGGCGGCATGCGCGAGCAGCAGCGCATCGCGCAGCTCGGGGAGCTGAACCACCTCCCGGTCGCTTTTCACGGCAACGGCGGAGCCATCGCCACCATTGCGGCGGCGAATGTCGGCGCGACCTGCCGGAATTTCCTCGGAGTCGAGTATCACTTCATCGAAACCCCCTGGGTCGGCGATTATGTGCGGCGCGACGTGCCGCTGTTCCGTGACGGGCAGGTCGTGCTGTCCGATGCGCCCGGCCTCGGCATCGAGCTGAACCGCGAGGTCTGCGCGAAGCACCTTGCTCCCGGCGAATCGCTCTTCGACTGATCCGTCCGCCCCTCCCTTCCGCCACCCATCTGCCATGAGTTCCGCCCCCCGCATTGTCATCCACCAGAATTTCGCCGCCGACTTCACGAAGGCGATGGCGGCCGTGCCGCACACGCTCCGCACCATAAAGGACCAGAACGACGCCGAGATGGCGCGCCTTCTGGCCGAGACGGACGTGTTGGTGCACGGCGCCTTCAAGGGCGCCTGGCGCGCGCCTGACTGTGCCGTGCGCCTCGTCCATTGCACCGGTGCCGGCACCGATGGCATCGAGTTTGCCGCGGTGCCTCCGGGCGGCACGGTGTGCAATGTCTACGGCCACGAGCGCGGCGTCGCCGAGCAGGCGTTCATGCACATGCTGGCGCTGCACAAGGGGCTGCTCAGCCTCGACCGCAACCTGCGCCAGGGCCACTGGACGCCGTCGCGTCCCTACATGCCCGAGCTGCGCGATTACAACCTGCTAATCCTCGGCCTCGGCCACATCGGCCGCGAACTCGTGCGCTTCGGCGAGTTTTTTGGCATGAACGTCACCGTGTTGACGCGCACTGCCGACGCCTCGCGCGCGGCCGGCCTCAACCTGAAGGCTTTCGGCGGACTCGACCAACTTCCGCAATACCTGTCGTCGGCCGATTTCGTCGTCTCCGCGATTCCCGCCGCGGCCGGCACGGTCGACCTGATCGGCGCCAAGGAGCTCGCGCTGATGAAGCCCACCGCGTTCATCGTGAACGTCGGCCGCGGCCCGGTCATCAACGAGGAGGCACTCTACCATGCGCTCAAGGATCACCGCATCGCCGGCGCCGGTCTCGACGTGTGGTGGCAGTATCCCGCGCTCGGCCAGAACCGCGAGCCGTCCCGCTTCCCCTATGGCCAGCTCGATAACGTTGTCATGACGCCGCACAAGCCGACCTTCGAGACGATGACCTTCCGCTGGAAGGAAATCGCGCTGAATATCCAGCGGTTCGTTCGCGGTGAGCCGCTCGTCAACGTCGTGCACCGCGGCTGACCATCACCTCCCTCATCTCCCTTGCCATGATCCTAGACACCCTTGCCAACGCCCAGCAATATACCGCGCTTTCGCCGCGCTTCGCCAAGGCCTTTGCCTTTCTGAAGACGGTGACGGCCCAGACCGCCCCCGGCCGCCATGAGATCGCCGGCGACGAGGTCTACGCCTCCGTGCAGCGACACTTCACCAAGCCGGTGGCCGAGCGGCAGTATGAGTCGCATCGAAAATACATCGACGTCCAGTTCATCCACACCGGGCGCGAGGTCATGTATTGGGCCCCGCTGCCGCTGCTGACCAAGGTGACGATGCCGTATGACGAGAAGGGTGATGCGGCGCTCTACTCCCTCATCCCGGAGGGCGTGCCGCTGCAGGTGCGGGCCGGGCAGTTTACGATCTTCTACCCGCAGGACGGTCACGTGCCCTCGTGCGCGTGGGACCAGCCAGCCGAGGTCTTCAAGGTCGTGGTCAAGGTTCTGGTCTGAACCCGCTCCGTCCGATGTCCGCCTTTGCCGTGTCCGACCAGCCTGCCGAGATCCTGGCCACGGCGGTAGTGCCGTGGACGGCGAGCTACGAATTCGACGAGCTCGTCTTCCGCCGGCAGGTGCAGGCGATCGCCACCGGCCTGACGCGGCACATCTATGTCTTCGGGACGGCCGGCGAGGGCTATGCCGTCACCGAAAAACAATTCGACCGGATCGCGCAGGTCTTCCGGGAAAGTGCACGGGAATGCGGCGTGACGCCGATGCTCGGGCTTATCTCGCTGTCACTGCCGACGATCATCGACCGCATCGAGCGCGGCCGGGCGCTGGGCTTCCGGCTGTTCCAGCTTTCGCTGCCTTCCTGGGGTCCGCTCAACGACCGCGAACTCGACATGTTCTTCGCCGAGACCTGCGGGCGGTTTCCGGACTGCAATTTCCACCACTACAATCTCCTGCGCACGAAACGGCTGCTCACCTCGGTCGAGTATGCGCGGCTCACCACGGCGCATCCCAACTTGGTCGCTGTCAAGGCCGGCACCGGCGATCCCGCGATCATCGCGGACCTGCTGAAGGTCGCGCCGCGGCTGCGGTTTTATTTCACCGAGATCGGCTACGAGATCGCACGGCGCACGCACGACGTCGGCCTGCTCATCTCGCTCGCGTCGGTGAATTATGCGCGGGCGAAGGAATATGTCGCCGGTGATGCTGCGCGCCGCGCCGCGGACGTCGTGGACTTCCAGGCGATGATCGGCCTGGTCCGCGAACTCGGCGCCCGCGGCTACCACATGGACGGCGCTTTCGACAAGATGCTGTTCCGCATGAACGATCCGACGTTCCCGCTGCGCCTGCTGCCGCCCTATGTCAGCGCGACCGAGGCCGACTGGGCATATATGCGGGACGCGCTGCCCGCGCGCTGGAAGCCGGCAAAGAGTTAGGCCGGCTTCTGCCCTACTTTCCGCTTTTCCATGAACCCGCCTCCCGCCCCCCGCACTCCCTCATTCAGCCGGCGGCAATTCACGGGCGGCTTGGCGGCCGCCGGCCTCTTGGCGCTGGGGCGGCAGTCAGCCGGGAGCGAGGCAACCCCGACCAGTGCGCCGCCATCGGAGCGTCGCGGGATTTGCGGCATCCGGCGCAATCCCAAGGCGCTGGATGTGCCGGTGGATGTCCCGGCCGGTCCGGCCTGGCGCTACGGGTTGAGCTATCCCTTCCAGGTGGCGCCAGATCTCGGCGGCCTGTATTGCCACCTGAAGGTGTTCGGCGGACCTGGCCAGGATTTCGGCGGGGGGGTGGACATTGTTTTGCTGGGGCAGCCCGGTTCTCCGCAGGTGGCGAAGGCCGTGACGGTGGCGCGGAACTCGCCCGCGCCGAATCCTAACAACGGCGGCCGGCCCGCCATCATGGTCAAGAGCCCCGGCCTGGCCGGTTTTGTGCCGCTGGGGGCGAAACACGCCGACGGCCGCCCGCATCCGCATGCGGGCACCGGCTTTGCCTTGGTCCCGGGGAACGCCTGGCCGACGGGCCCCGGCGAGACGCCCGACTTCACTTATCCCGACCGCATCGGCTACGGCTCCTACACCGGTGAGAAAAACTACCGGACCTTTGACCTCTATCAGCTGCGTTATGACGGCGCGGCCTTCACGGTCAGCCCGCCCGAGCGGTTGGATCGTTCGGCGTTCGGGGGTCTTTTCCTGGCCAGCACCGGCATGGGTTGCGCCATTGCCGATGGCGACGACCTGCTCTGCGGGTTGACGGGTTTTCATCCCGGCGGGACCGCGACGGGCGCCGGCCTGGCCCGCTGGGCGCGGCAGGCGGGGGCGTGGCGGCCGGCGGAGTTCGAGTTTGTCACGCCACCGGACGGTTCGATGGAGCCCTCCCTGGTGCGCGACCTCGATGGCAGCCTGCTGCTGTTCGCTCGCGCCCCGCGGGCAATGGGGCCGCCGGTGCGTATCTGGCGCCAGCCGGCGCCCGGCCGGCCGTGGGAATTGCGGATCAACGTGAACCGTATGATTCCGAGCGTGCCAGTCACACTCAGCCGCGCGGCGGACGGCACGCCCTACCTGACCTCGAACCTCTACCAACCACAGGTGATGCTACCGGCAGGGTTGAACTCGGACGGCGGCGTCGACCGGCTCGGCCCCGCCGGCCGGCGGGGCGAACGCAGCACGGTCTGCCTGTGGCCGCTGAATGCCGCGCGCGATGGCTTCGACCTGCAGTTTGTCGTGCGGGACCCGCTCGTGGAATTCGGCCCGCCGCCGCACGGCACGATCTGGGCGGCGGATCATCCGACTGGCGGCGTCGTGCGCTTGGCGGACGGGCAATGGCGCTCGCTGCTGGGCTACCGCCTGCTGGAGTGGAAGGAGAACACTCATTTCATCCCGCCGGGCCCCCGGACCGGCGGCTATCTCGACGAGGTCCTGTCTTTTGGCCTGCCTGTGCCGCCCTGGAATTTTTAACCGACCGCGCCCATGTCCGCTTCATCCGTTCCGCTCTCCCGTCGGGAATTCGCTGCGAAATCAGCCCTCGGTCTCCTTGCGCTCGGGGCGACGGTAAAGGCGGTCGCCACCGCCGCGCCGGATCCGGTTGCGCCCGTTGCGTCCGCCCGCCGCGGCATCTGGAAAATCACGCGCAACCCGAAGGCGCTGGAGACGCCGCAGGACGCTCCGCCCGGCCAGACCTGGCGCTACGGCCTCAATTTTCCCTTCCAGGTCGGGCCGACGGTCGCGGGGCTGTATTGCAACCTGAAGCTGTATGAGGGGCCCGGCCAGGATTTCGAGGGCGGCACGGACATCGTGCTGTTCGAGCAGGTCGGTGCGCTGCAGACGAAGCACACCGTGACCGTCTCGCGTCCCACGCGGGTGCCGAACCCGAACAACGGCGGACGTCCGGCCATCATGATAAAATATCCCGGGCTGATCGGCTTTGTGTCGCTGGGGGCGAAGGACGCCGCCGGCCGGCCGCATCCGCATGCGGGCACGGGTTTCGCCATGGTGACGGCGGCGGCCTGGCCGACGGGGCCGGGGGAGACACCCAATTTCACCGCCCCCGACCGCATCGGCTACGGCGCCTATACGGACCACCGGGCCTACCGCTTCTTTGAACTGCACCAGCTCAGTTACGACGGCGTCTCGTTCACGGTGAGTCCGCCCGAGCGGATCGAGATGGACGCACTGGTCGGCGGATACAGGTTCATGAGCGGCGGTTTCGGCTGTGCGATCGCCGACGGCGACGGCCTGCTCATCGGCCTGACCGCGTTGCGTGACGGAGCGAAGGCGGCGGGTGCCGGCCCGGTGCGCTGGCGGCGGCAGGGCGGCGCGTGGCGGCCGGTGGCCTACGAGATCGCCACGCCGGAGGACAACTCGATGGAGCCCTCCTTCCTGCGCGACCTCGACGGGAGCCTGCTGATGTTTTCCCGGGCGCCGCGGGCGATGGGGCCGCCGTTGCGGGTTTGGCGGCAAACGGCGCCCGGCCGGCCGTGGGAACTGAAGATCAATGTGAACGGACTCATTCCCAGCGTGCCCGTCTCGCTCAACCGCACGGTGGATGGCACGCCCTATCTCATCGCGAACCTCTATGAGCCGCAGTTTTTCCTGCCCCCGGGGCTGCATGCGGACGGCGGCGTGTCGCGCCTGGAGCCGGTGGGCCGGCGCGGGGAGCGCACCACGGTCTGCCTGTGGACCCTGAACGAGGCGCGCGACGGCTTCGACAACCAGATCATCGTCCGCGACCCGCTGGCCGAATTCGGCCAGCCGCCGCACGGCACCATCTGGGCGGCGGATCACTCGGACGGGGCCGTGGTCCGGCTGGGCGACGGCCAGTGGCACGCGTTGGTCGGCTGGCGCCTGCTGGAGTGGAAGGAGAACACGCACTTCATCCCGCCCGGGCCGCGGACGGGCAGCTATCTCGACGAGATCCATTCCTGCGGCGAGCCGGTGCCGCTGTGGAATTTCTAAAAAACAACCCGAACCATGTCCACCACCTCATTCCTTTCCCGCCGTGAATTCGCCGCCAAATCCGCGCTCGGCCTCCTCGGCCTCGGCGCGGTGTCGCTGCCGGCGTTCGCCGCCGGCCCGGCGGGCACCGCCCCGGGGAACGCGGCCGCGCGCGGCATCTGGAAAATCAACCGCAACCCCAAGGCGCTGGAGGCACCGCCTGATGCGCCCGCCGGCGAGACGTGGCGCTACATGCTGGCCTACCCGTTCCAGGTCGCGCCGAACCTCGCCGCTGCGCATGTGAACATGAAGATGTGCGGCGGACCGGGCCAGGATTTCGAAGGCGGCACGGACATCATCCTCTTCGACCAGCTGGGCGAACTGCGCCCTGACCGCGCGTTGAAGGTGTCGCGCAACCGATTCGAGCCCAATCCCAACAACGACAACCGGCCCGCCGTCATCGCGATGTATCCCGGGTTGCTCGGCTTCGTCCCGTTCGGGGCGAAGCGGGCTGATGGCCGCCCGCATCCGCACGCGGGCACCGGCTTTGTGCTCATTTCCGGCTCGGCCTGGCCGCTGGACCGCAGCGAAGGCTACGCCACTTATCCCGACCGGATCGGCCTGACGACCTACGGAGGAACGAAAGCCTACCAGCCGAGCTACCTTTACCAGCTCAGCTACGACGGGACGAATTTCCGCATCGGTTCCCCCAAGGTGCTGCAGGACACCGAAATCATCGCGGGGCACCGCTGCGGCATGACCGGCATGAGCAGCGCAATCGCCGACGGGGACGACTTGCTCGCGACGATGTGTGCGCGCAAACCCGGCGGTGGCGCCAACTCGGGCATTCAGCGCTGGCGGCGCGTCAACGGGACCTGGATCCCCGGAGACTACGAAGCCGTGACTCCCGACGACGACTCGATCGAGCCGTCGCTGGTGCGCGATCTCGACGGGAGCTTGTTGTTCCTTGCGCGCGGCCGCCGGAAAATGGGACCGCCGCTGCGGGTCTGGCGCCAGGCGAAACCGGGTGCCGTCTGGGAATTGCGCATCAACGTCAACGGCCTGCTCAACAGCACGCCGATCACGCTGAACCGGGCGGTGGATGGCACGCCCTATGTCGCGTCCAATTTCTACCAGCCGGAGTTCAAGCTGCCGGCCGGACTTTACTCCGACGGCGGCATCTCGCGGCTCGAACCGGTGGGCTGGCGGGGCGAGCGCAGCACGATCTGCGTATGGGCGCTGAACGAGGCCCGCGACGGCTTCGACGCGCAGTTTGTGGCGCGCGATCCGCGCTCGGAGTTCGGCCTGCCGCCGCACGGCACCGTCTGGGCCGTCGATCATCCCACGGCGAGCCCGGTCCGGCTGGCGGACGGGCAGTGGCATTCGCTGATGGGTTACCGGATGCTCGAGTGGAAGGAGAACACGCATTTCATCCTGCCGCCGAGCCCGCAGACCGGATGTTATATCGACGAGATCGTCTCGTTTGGTCCGCCGGCGCCGCTGTGGAATTTCTAAAATAAAATTACCCCATGAAATCGCCGCCTCTTTCCCGCCGTGAATTCGCCGCCAAGTCCGTCCTCGGCCTGCTCGGGCTTGGGGCGGCGGGGCTGCCTGCCGCCCGCGCGGAGAACGCGGTGGGCGTCCGCGGTGCGCCGGCCGCGGCCCGCGGCGTCTACCGGATCATCCGCCATCCCAAACGGCTTGAATCGCCGGTTGGCATGCCCGCGGGCGAGACCTGGCGCTACCTGCTCAACACCCCGTTTCAATTGGCCCCCGGCCGCGCTGCGCTCTATTGCAACCTGAAGCAAAGCTGCGGGCCCGGACAGGATTTCGAGGGCGGGGTGGACATCATTCCGTTCAGCCGCCTGGCGGAGGTGAGCGCGGACGCCGCCCTGCCGGTGTCGCGCCAGCACGTCGAACCGAATCCGAATCTTGGCGGGAAGCCGGGCGTCATGGCGAAATATCCCGGCAACGTCGGCTTCGTGCCGCTCGGTGCGAAGCTGCCCGACGGCCGGCCGCATCCGCACGCCGGGACGGGATTCACGATGGTCGTGACCGCGGCGTGGCCGACGGACCGCAGCAACGGTTACGTCACGTATCCGGACCGCCTCGGTCTGACCGCCTACCTGGGTGAGAAACGCTACCGCACGCTCGAGGTGCGCCAGCTCAGCTATGATGGCACGGCGTTGCGGATCGGTCCCATCGAGAAGCTCGAGGCCGAGCAGCTTGCGCCGGGCTTCAAGTTCCAGGCGGGCGGCATGAGCTCCGCCATCGCCGACGGCGAGGATTTGTTGACCGGGGTGAAGATGACGCGGCTCGGGGTGGCCGAGGCGAGCTCCGGCTTGCTCCGGTGGCAGCGCACCGGCGGCGCCTGGCGTCCGCTCGCTTACGAGCCGGTCACGCCGGAGGACAATTCGCTCGAGCCCTCGGTGATCCGCGACCTGGACGGGGCGCTGCTGGTATCGGCGCGGGGTCCGCGCAACATGGGGCCGCCGCTGCGGGTGTGGCGGCAGGCGGGGGCCGGCGCCCCGTGGGAGCTGAAGATCAACCTCAACGGGGTGCTGCCCAGCACGCCGGTGGCGATTGCCCGCGCGGTGGACGGCACGCCGTTCATCATGGGCAATCTTTACCAGCCGGAGTTCAAGCTGCCCGCCAGCCTGAATTCCGACGGCGGCATCTCGCGGCTCGAGCCGGTGGGCTGGCGCGGCGAGCGGAGCACGATCTGCATCTGGACGCTCAACGCGGCCCGCGACGGGTTTGACGCGCAGTTCGTCGCGCGCGACCCGCGGTCGGAGTTCGGTCTCCCGCCGCACGGCACCGTCTGGGCGATCGATCACCCGGAGGCGATGCCGGTGCACCTGGCCGACGGACAGTGGCACACGCTCATGGGCTACCGGATGCTCGAGTGGAAGGAGAACACGCACTTCATCCCGCCGAGCCCGCAGACCGGCGCCTACCTTGACGAGATCGTGTCGTTCGGCCCGCCGGCGCCGCTGTGGAATTTCTGAGCAACCAGCGAGGCGGCCCCCGGCCGGTTTCGCCTCCTTCCAGGTTTGCCTCCCCCGGATCGGCGCACAGTTTTCATTCCCTCCCCATCGCCTATGAAGCTCCTCTTTACCTCTTTCCTGCTCCTCCTTGTTTTGCCGCCAGTCAGCGTGATCGCCGACACGTCGGGCGCACCGCGCTGGTTCAAGGGTAACACTCACACCCACACGCTTAATTCCGACGGTGACAGCCCGGTCGGGACCGTGGCGCATTGGTATCGCGACCATGACTACGATTTCCTTGTCATCAGCGACCACCGTTATCTGACGGTGCCCACGGAACTGCAGCGGGAGTTTGACCGGGCGGTCGGACGCCAGCAGAAGCCGTCCTTCCTGCTGCTGCCGGGCGAGGAGGTCGACGGTGACATCTTTTCTTCCGGCGGCCGGCGGATCAAGACGGTCCATTACACCTCGATCGGGCCGAATTCCGCCGTGGGCCAGCAAGCCGGCACCAGTGTGCCGGAGCTGAGCCAGACGATCATCGACGCCATCCGCTCGGTTGGTGGGCGGCCAATCATCAACCACCCGAACTTCTATTGGTCCGTGACGGCCGAGGATATCCTTGCGCTGCGCGGCGTGCGGCATTTCGAACTCTTCAACGGCCATCCGGCGATCCACAATCTGGGGGGCGGCGGTCGCCCCGGCACCGAGGGGATCTGGGATGAGGTTCTCTCGAAAGGCCGGATTCTATACGGAGTGGCCGCCGATGACGCGCATCACTGGCTGGAGTGGAGCCGGCTCAAGAGCAATCCCGGCCGCGGGTGGGTGATGGTGCGCGCCACCGGGCTGAGTGCGGGCCTGATCATCGACGCCTTTGATCGCGGCGATTTCTACAGCACCACCGGCGTCGAGCTGCTCGACGTGTCGGGCAAGGACGGCACGCTTCGCCTGAGCATCAAACAGCTCTCAACCGCACCGGATCCGCAACTGACGACGAACATGTTCGGCTACACCACCACCTTCATCGGCCGGGACGGTCGCGTGCTGAAGGTCGATGGGTCGATGGAGCCGGCATACACGCTGCAGCCGGGAGACCTCTATGTGCGCGCGCGCGTGGTCTCCAGCGGAGGCGAGATGGCGTGGACGCAGCCGTTGTTCGCCGCCGGCCAGGGTCGGCTGGAATAACTTGACGGCGGTGAGCGAGGCTACCGGCGCGCGGCCTGTTCGGCGAACCAGTTGTCGATCAGGTTCGCCTGCTCGGCCGGCAGGCGGATGTGGCCCATCTCCAGCGCGAGCACGAGGCGCTTGGGCGCGCCGATGACGTTGTAGGCGGCGAACATCGACGTGGGCGGGCAGGCTTCGTCGTTGTAGCCCCAGAGATAAAGTCCGGGCGCCTTCAGGCGTCGGGCGAAGTTGACCGTGTCGTAATAGGCGGTGGTGGAGATCTTCTCCGGCGTGCGATGGACGGCGTAATCCTGACGGAACATGTGCGGCCAGCCGCCCGCGCGGCCGTGGAGATAGCCGGTGACGTCGCAATAGGCCGGATAGACGGCGGCGACGCCGGTCACGCGCGGATCGAGCGCGGCCGTGACGATGGCGAGCTGGCCGCCCTGGCTGCGGCCGGTGACGAAAAGATTCTTTCCGTCCCAATTTTCGCGCGAGACGAGGAAGTCGTTTGAGCGCACGCAACCGAGATAGACGCGGCGGAAGTAATACTGGTCGCGGTTGTCGAGAAACATGAAGGGGTAGGCGGTGAGCCCGGCTTGGGCGATCCCGTCGTAGGCATCCTGCGGCAGGTTCATCGGGATGCCGTGGATGCCTATCTGCAGCGTGATGAAACCGCGGGCGGCGAGGTCCACCAGGCCCGGCTGGCTTTGCACGCCGGCGCCGGGCACGAAGAGCAGCGCGGGGTATTTGCCCGGGGCGCGCGGTTCGCACAGGATGCCGTAGACGCGCGGCCGGCTGCTGGGAATAAGGCCGAGCGTGCGGTAGCTGACATGGTAGACGTTGACCTTGTCGGTGCAGGCCTCGGGCATGAGGGTGACGCGGGGATCGAGGCCGACCTTGGCAAGCTCGGCCTTGCCGGCGGCCCAGAAGGCGTCGAAGTCGTCGGGATTGGCCTGGGTGGGCTGGATCTTCTCGGGTGCGATGCCCGCGGTGGCGAGGCCGCGGTAGGTCCGGCCGGCTACCTCGGTGGTGACGAGGCAGCGGATGAAGCCGGGTTCGCTCATCGTGCCGCCATCGACCACGAGTCCCCCGGCCGGAACTTCCGCGGTGAATTCGCGCCCCGGCAGTGATTCGGGGCCGACCTGCACCTTGACCCGTGCGCCTGGCAGGGGCTGCCCGTCCCACATGACAGAGATTCGAAATTGGACGGGTTCCCCGAGGCCGTAGGTCCAGCCGGCGCGGTCGGGGACCACGCGGATCTGGGTGATGGCGATCCGGCTGTCGGCGATCGGGGGAACCGTGACGGCGGGCACAGACCCGGCGCTGAGTGCGCCGGAAGCGGCAATGCCGGCCGCGACCAAGCAGGAAAGGAGGCGAAGATGACGCATGGGAGGGAGGAAGTTCACTTCACGCCGGCACAGGTGAGCAGCCAGTCATCGGCGAGGGCGGCCTGTTCGGGCGGGAGTCCGATGTGCCCCATTTCGAGGGCGAGCACCAGTTGCTTGGGCGCGCCAATGACGTTGTAGGCGGCGAACATCGAGGTGGGCGGGCAGGTCCGGTCGTTGTAACCCCAGAGATAGAATCCGGGAACCTTCACGCGCTTGGCGAAATTGACGGTGTCGTAGTAAGCGGTGGTCGCGATCTTTTCCGGCGTGGTGTAACCCGCGGTGCGGTCGCGAAACATGTGGGGCCAGCCGCCGGCGCGGCCGTGCAGGTAGCCGGTGACGTCGCAGTAGGCGGGATAAAAGGCCGCCAGCCCGGTCACGCGCGGATCGAGCGCCGCGGTGGCGATGGCGAGCTGCCCGCCCTGACTGCCGCCGTAGACCAGGAGATTCTTGCCGTCCCACTTCGGCAACGAGGTCAGGAAATCGTTGGCGCGCACACAGCCGAGGTGCACGCGGCGGTAATAGTAGCGCTCGCGGTCATCGAGGTTCGAGAACTGGTAACCGGAGAGAATGCCGGAATCGAGCGCGCGGTAGACCTCGAAGGGCATGTTCACCGGCACGCCATGGATACCGATCTCCAGCGTGATGACGCCGCGCTCGGCGAGCGCCTTTTGTCCGCTGTAAGAGCTCACGCCCGCGCCCGGCACCCGCAGGATCGCGGGATAACGGCCCGGGGCCGTCGGCTCGCACAGGATACCATAGACCCGCGGCGGTTTTTTCGTTTCGGGTCCGAACGTGCGAAGACTTACATGATAGACGTTGATCTTGTCGGTGCAGGCCTCGGGGATGAGCGTCAGGCGCGGCTCCATGTCGACCTTCGCCAGCCCGGCCTTGCCGGTGTTCCAGAAGTCGTCGAAGTCGGCGGGCTCGGTCTGGGTGGGGACGATCTTCTCCGGCGCGATCCCCGCGGTGCCCATGCCGCTGTAGGTGCGGCCGCCGATCTCGGTGGTGACGGTGCAACGGATGAATCCGGGCTGGTCCATGGTGCCGCCATCCACCTCGAGGCCACCGGCGGGCACCTCGGCCGTGAATTCGCGACCGGGTTGCCATTCGGGACCGACCTGGACCTTGACCTTGGTGCCGACCAGCGGTTGTTCATCCCACAAAACCGAGATCTGAAACTTTACCGGCTCGCCCAAGGCGTAGGTCCAGCCGGTGCGATCCGGCACGACGCGGACTTGGGTGACGGCGATGCGGCTTTCCGCCGGGGCCGGCACGGGGGGCAAGGTGGGGGGAGTGCCGGCCAGCTTCGGTGCGATGAGCAGGATTCCGACGAGAAGGAGCAGGCGGGACAGGCTTTTCATAGGGGAAAGCGAATTGAGGACAGGAATATTTACCCCGAAAGGAAGGGGACAGGGCTAAATTTAATTGTATACATAGAAACACAAGATTGAATGATGTAGAGACCGCTGGTGATGCGTTTCTCCGAACAACTTCCCTCCTGATGAACCTGTGTCCTGCCATCCGTGTGCTTTCCCTGTTCTGTGTGTCCGGTCTGGCTGCGCTGGCGGCACCGCGTTTCACGGAACGGCTCATCTCCGATCAATTCACCTATCCTTACGGAATAATGGCGGCGGATCTGGATGGTGACGGAGACGTTGACCTGACCGCATCGGATGCCCGCGGCAAGAATTCGCTTTATTGGTTTGAGAACGACGGCGCCGGGAAATTCACGCGACACCTGATTCATTTCCAAGCTCCGCCCGCCTACCGGCTCGAGCGGCACATGATCGCCGATCTCAATCAGGATGGGCGTCCCGATGTCGTGATCGTGGAAAATTCCAGCGGAGATCTGCGGTGGCTCGAGAATCCGGGCGCGACGCGCATCCGTGAAACCTGGGCGCCGCATTTCATCACCCTCTCATCGAACGTGCCCGGGGCCTATGACGTGGACGTGGGGGACATCGACGGCGACGGCCGGCCCGACGTGGTCGCATCGAGCTGGCGGCTGGGCAACATGTTCACCCTGCACAGGAATCCCGGACCGCAGGGAGCGGAAGAGACCAGATGGCCGCAGACGACGCTGGCGGAAAATCTGCTCGAGACGCGCATGGTCCGCCTAGGCGACATCGACGGCGATGGTGATCCCGACGTGGTGGGGACCGCGACGCGCAGCGGATTGCTGCTTTGGTTGGAAAATCCCGGCCGGGCGACGGCGCGGCCCTGGACGCAGCATGTCGTCGCCGTGTCGCCGCGCGCGGCGCATGGGCAGGTCGTCGACATGGACAAGGATGGTGATCTGGACGTGTTGATGGCCGCCGGCTTCGCCCACGATCTGGTTCCGTCCGAGCGGTTTCCCATCCTTCAGGAAATTGCCTGGCATGAGAATCTCGGGAACGGGGCGGATTGGGAAAAGCACGTGATAGACCAGCCGTTCGAGCAGGCGTTCGAGGCGGTGGCCTCCGATCTGGATGGTGACGGCGACATGGATGCGGTGGCCAGTGCCTGGAGGGCGGGGCCGGGGGTGGCGCTGGCGTGGTTTGAGGCGGTGGACGGCGGCTGGGTGCGGCATGTCCTGAAAGACGCCTGGCCTCGGGCGGTGCAGGTGATTGTCGCCGATCTTGACGGCGACGGGCGGCCGGATGTGGCGGCCTGCGCCGAGGGGAACACACGGGAATTGCGCTGGTGGCGCAACGAGGGGCCGGCGCCGGCGGGCAAGTAGGTGCTCGGCAGATCCGGGCGTTTCCCGCACTACCCACCCTCGGATGGGATCGCTTTCGCTCCGGCGTTATTCGCTCCAGCCGGCCAGGCCTCGGCTGGGGCAGACTTCGGCGTGTATTCAAACCCGTTGGTCATTCCGAACGAAGGGAGGAATCTCCCGCAGCGAGAGCGATATCACCGACGAACGTCGAGATTCCTCACTTCGTTCGGAATGACAGGAAATGGGCGTTGGTTGGTGCCAAGCCCCCCTGGGTTGCTCAAGGTTTCAGCTGGTATTTATCCAGCAGGTAACGGTCGAGGGATTGCAGCTCCTCGACGGTCAGGGCGCGGTTGTAGCACATCATTTCCGTGAGCTGGCAGGTGAGCCAGTCGCCAAGCGTGGTGCTGCCGATGCCCGTGATCGGGCTGGGGACGTCTTCGAAGGTGTCGGCGCTGTCGGGCGGCAGGGCGCGCGTCAGCACCTTGCCATCCATGACGATGCGGGCGACTTTCGCCTTGTAGTCGAGTGTCACCATCAGGCGGTGCCAGGTGTCGCCGGTCAGGGCGTGTTGTTCACCATCGGCAAAGGAGGAATTTTGAGTGACGCGTTGCTGGGCGGGCACGGGTCGGGAGAAAAGTTTCACCTCGCCGGTGCCCTCGACGATCTGCACGGACATGCGGGAGTTGTAATTGCTGACGTGGGTGAGGAAGAGATAGCGGTATTTGGTCCAGGACGAATCGGGGGTGGGGGGCGGGCCGTAGTTGTCGAGGGTGGGGCGGACGAGGAAGACCGCGGTGAAGCCGCTGGTTTTCTGGCCCAAAGCGTGGCCGGCCCAGTTCAGGATCAGGCTCTCGCGATTGGTGGCGTCAAAGGCGACGGCCGGGTTCCCGCCGAGGGCGTTGTTCTTGTAGGTGGGGGGATTGTGGAGGCCGGTCACCAGTCCGGCCTGGGGAATGCGGCCTTCGTAGATCGCATCGTAGCCGTTGCCGGAACGGTCCGGCCACAAGGTGACGACCTGGCCGTCACGGTGGCTGGCCGCAAGATCGCCGGCAATCAGCCACAAGCCGAGATTCCCGATCTCGTTTGGTCGGGAGGAAGTGCCGGCTGTGGCGAACGGAACCGCCGACAGAAGCGAACACGTGAAGACAAGCGTCAGGGCGCGAGACAAGGATGGTGAGAACATGGCAAGGACAGGTGGACTGCGTGGTGGATGGATTATTAAGTATACAAAAATAGCAAGCAATATGAGTATACAGTATTGACGATGCACAGATGGCGATAAAATCGACCCTTCCTCGTCTGGAATGTCACCATAAAGACACATTAATAGAGGTTGACAGCTATATTACTTCCGAAACAAGTCTACACGTGTATGCAATACGTTTGGCTGCTCGCCGCCACCTTTTTCCGGCGGCAGCCAATGTCACCTCCGGCCGCCCCACTGTTATCAACCGCAACAACCATGAATCGACCTGCTGCCAGACCCACCACGTGCATTCCTCGGAATGTTATCTGTTCAGGACTATCCCGCCTTGGCCTCTTGCTGCTGCTTGGTGCGCCTTTGGGCGTCTTGGCGCAGCAAACGGCGGGCAAACCTTCTGATCCTGCCACCAAGGAGGAGGAGGTTCTCCAACTGGAAAAATTCAAAGTGGCCGGTTCGCTGCAAGGTCAGGCGAAGGCCATCGAGGCCACGAAAGTGGCGCCCAACCTGATCAACGTCATTTCCGCGGACAAGATGGGCACTTTCCCCGATCTGAATGCGGCGGAGGCGCTCCGGCGCCTGCCCGGTGTGTCGGTGCAGCGGAGCGGCGGCGAAGGCCGCTTTGTGTCGATCCGCGGCGCGCGTCCCCAATACAACGGCACCTTGGTGAACGGTTTCTCGCTGCCTTCGGGTGATGCGGAAATCCGCCGCAACGATCTGGTGACGGTTTCCAACGCCCTGATCGACACGATCGTCCTGACCAAGACCGCGACGGCCGACCTGCCGGCCGATGGCATCGGCGGCACGACCAACATCATGATGCGCAATCCGCTCGACTTGCGCGGACCCCAGTTCAGCGCCTCGGCCTATTACGGCTGGAACGAGAACGGCGGCGACTGGCAGGACCGCGAAGACATCAGCTACGGCGATTTCATCGGCAAGGACCGCAAATATGCGTTCATCGTCTCGGCCAATCACCGGCTCTCGCCCTACAGCTTCACGGAATATGACGTCAATGCGCCGGTCCTGAGCAACCTCACGGCCGGCGGCCAGGCCTATGTTCCGCAGGGGTTCCGGTATCAATTGACCGAGATGGACCGGTCCAACCTCGGTTTCGACGCCGCCTTTGCCGCCAAGTTCGGCGACACCACGCAGATCGTCATCCGCGGTTTCAAGTCCGACAGTTATCAGGATGAATACGTGCACCGTTACACCTACAGCAACATCCTGCCGGTTCTCTCCGGCGGTGCCCCGGTCTCCTACGGTGCGGGTGGCGGCGTGGTGACGGCCCGGCTCCTGCGGTTGTGGCGCTCCCGCACCTGGTGGCTCACCATCGAGGGGATCCAGATCACCGGCAAGACCGACCTGAACAACGGCATCAAGCTCGATTACGGCTTCCAACGGGCGCGCTCCCTGGAGAGGTATGAGAACGATCTGTTCGTCAACGGCACCAACGCCACGACACCCGATCCCATCCAGGTCGAGTTCCAGCCTGACGCCATCAAGTTCTTCCCTTCCACCGCGGCCTCGACGGCGGTGCTGCTGAATCCCGCCACCCAGCGAGTCTCCCTCCTCGCCACTTCCAGTCTCCGGAAAGACTGGGAAACGGAGAAGACGCCCTACCTCAACGCCAAGAAGGGATTCGACCTGAGCAACGGTGGCGCGATCGAACTCAAGGCCGGCACTTACATCCGGCTCAAGGAGAAGGCCAATCCCAACATCTCGGTTACGCAGACGCCCTTGTCGACCAGCACCCTCTCGTTCGCCGATCTCGGGACCAACGGCACGATAGATGATTTCGACGCCAAGGGCATCAACCTCGGACCGAGACCGAATGCGGAGGTCGGCAAGCTCATTGCAGTCAATAATCCGGGCTCGTTCGGCCCGGAGGTGGTGGGCATTGCGCCCGGCGACGTGAATATGTTCGATGCCAACGAGGACATCTACGCCGGCTACCTGATGGGCAACTATACGAAAAGCAAGTTCACCCTGATCGGCGGTGTCCGTTATGAAAAGACGGACGAAGCCTACAAGCGCCTCACGTCCAACACCGGCGGCACCTACAAGGAGTTCACCGACAGCTACGACAACTTCCTCCCCTCGGTGCACGTCAAATACGAGTTGGCCAAGGACATGTTCCTCCGGGCCAGCTGGGCCAACACGGTCGGCCGGCCGGATGCGACGAACATCTACGGCGTGGAGACGATCGACACGATCAACCTCCGCATCAATCAGCCGAATCCGGGCTTGGAGGCGCTCGAGTCCGAGAACTTCGACGTCTCGATCGATTGGTATTCGGGTCCGCTGGGCCAGTTCATGGTGGGCGCATTCACCAAAGACATCGTCAACTTTCCCCTGTCGGTCACCGACCAGATCCAGCTAAATGGCGCCACCTACACCCGCACCTCGGTGCAGGCGAAGGCGAACGGCAAGATCAGCGGCTACGAGGTTTCGTTCCGCCGCAACCTGGACTTTCTGCCAGGCATCCTCAGCGGCCTGGGGGTCGACCTGAACTACGCCGGCCTCGAGTCTGAACTGGAACATGCCACTCGCACGGACAAGCCCCGTCTGCCCGACCAACCGGAGTATGTTTTCAACGCCTCCCTGTATTACGCCTACAAGGGATTTTTCACCCGCTTCGCGCTGTCCGAAGAGGGCAACATGATCACGTCGGTCAACGCGAACCCGCTCTTCGACCGGGTGCGCGAGGTTTTCCGGACCTTCGATTTCACCGCCAGCTATGATTTCGGCCGCAAGCATACCTACCAGGCCTTCTTCGAGTGGCGCAACATCACCAACGAGCACAGCCAGGCGCGCTACGCTGTGGGCACGCTCCAGTCCCGGACCGGTTCCGGTGCCAATATCGGCGCGGGCCTGCGTTTCCGCTACTGACGCTTCCCCGCGGTTTCGGAGCACGCGGACGGCCCGGCTTCGGGACAGTTTTCTTGCTCACCTCGCGGCTGGCGCATCACCTGCGCCAGCCGCTTTGTTTTAAACCGGGCCGCATTTTGACCTGGGAAAATGAGGCAGGAGGGCACCGGTCAAGCGCGCGAACGGACCTGCGAACACAAACAGAGAGCGGAGATGATGCAGGCGTTGACCTTGTTATTGTATACAGATACAAGCAGATGCTATAGGCAGGTGGTTCTAATTGCACAGAAATAACAAGAAAACAGGCCGCTTTTTAGCGCATAAAGTCACCGTAAAGACACAGTAATATGGATTGACAGATATATTACTTAACTCAGAAGTCCACACGTGTATGCAATACATCGCGTAATTCGCCGCCCTCCTTGGTCGACGGCTGCCGATGTCACCTCCGGCCGACCTCAGCAATCAATCCAACCCACCATGAATCGATCCGCTGCCAACACCACGTGCATTCTTCGGAATGTTATCTGTTCAGGACTGTCCCGGCTTGTTCTCGTGCTTTTGCTGGGCGCGCCCTTGGGCGCTTGGGCGCAGCAAACGGCGAGCAAACCATCCGATCCCGCGGCGCCCAAGGAAGAGGAGGTGCTTGAACTGGAGAAATTCAAGGTGGCGGGCTCACTCCAAGGACAGGCAAAGGCGATCGCCGCCACCAAGGAGGCGCCCAACCTCATCAATGTCGTTTCCTCGGACAAGATGGGCACTTTCCCCGACCTGAACGCCGCCGAGGCGCTCGGCCGGTTGCCCGGCATCAGCGTCATCCAGGAAGCCGGTGAAGGCCGCTTCATCTCGATCCGCGGTGCGCGCCCGCAATACAACGGCACGCTCGTCAACGGCTTCACCCTGCCTTCCGGCGACAATGAAACCCGGCGCAACGACTTGGTCACCATTTCCAACGCGCTGATCGAGACCATCGTGGTCACCAAGGCCGCGATGCCCGATCTGCCGTCGGACGGCATCGGCGGTGTGGCGAACGTCCTGATGCGCAATCCGCTCGATCTGCAGGGGCGCACCGTCAGCGTCAGCGGGTTCTACGGCACGAACGAACTCGGCAAGAACGAGGAGCGCGCCAGCCTGACCTACGGGGACTTCATCGGCCAGGACCGGAAGTATGCCTTCACCGTCTCGTTGAACCATCGCAAGTCGGACTCCTATTACGACGAAACCGAGTCCAACGGCGCGAATCTCGTTACGGGCACCGGCGGCACGCCGGCCTATATCATTCCACGCTACCGGGCCCAACGCACCGAGGCCGTCCGCAAAAACGAGGGCTACGACATCGCCTTCGGCGCCAAGGTGGGCAGCAACACGAAGATCGTGGTTCGCGGCTATCACTCCTACGGCCTGCAGGATCAACATGTCTACCGCTACACCTACGACGGTTTCGCGCCCTACATGGTCGGCGGCGCCGCCGTCGATTACGACCAGGACGGCGGCCTGGTCACCGGCCGCATCACCCCGCTCTACCGCCTGCGCACCTGGCGTCTCGAGGTTCTGGGCTGGTCCGTGACCGGCGAAACCGACCTCGGCAACTCGATGAAGCTCGATTATGGCTTCTCGAGTTCCCGCGCCTTCGAAAAATATCTCTATGACTACTATTTTGCAGGCGCCCGCATCAACAGCTATGGCGAGCCGGCGCGTCTCGTCATCGGAGACGACTACTACAAGCTGCTTCCGACCGGAGCGGCCTCGACCTCCATCCTGCAGAACCCCTCGAACTACGCGATCACGGCCAATGTCGACGCGCCCGACCGCCTGGACAACGAGGCCGAGAAAACCCCCTACGTCAATTTCACGAAGGGCTTCGACCTCAACAACGGCGCGTCGCTTCAATTCAAGAGCGGCCTCTACCTCCGCCTGAAGGACAAGTCGAACCCCAGCACGGTCTACGTCCGCACCCAGACCGGCACGCTGACCTACGCCGCCCTCGGCTCGGTCGGTCCGCTCGACGACTTCGACCAGAAGGGCATCAATCTGGGCCTGCGTTACGATCCCACCGTCACCCGGCAGCTGGTGGCCGCGAATGCCGGCTCGTTCGGTCCGCTGACAGTTTCCAACCTGCCGGGCAGCGTGAGCACCTACTACGCCTTCGAGGACATCTACGCCGGCTACATGATGGGCACCTACACGAAGGACAAACTGACGATGATCGCCGGCGGCCGCTACGAGCGGACCGACGAGAACTACAACCGCCTGACCGCCCCGACCGGCGGATTCTACAAGGAGTTCTCCGACAGCTACAGCCACTTCATGCCGTCCTTCCACGTGAAGTATGCGCTCAAGAAGGACATGTTCCTGCGCGCGAGCTGGACGAACACCGTGGCCCGCCCGGATCCGAGCAACATCTACACCACCGAGACGCGCGACGACATCAACCACACGATCTTCTCGCCGAATCCCGGCCTGGAGGCGCTTACGTCGAGCAACTTCGACCTGTCGTTCGACTGGTATACGGGCGTCCTCGGCCAGTTCATGGTCGGCGCGTTCACGAAGGACATCAAAAACTTCCCCTTCGAGGTCGTTGATCACCCGGTGATCGACGGCAACACCTACACGCGCACGAGCGTCCAGGCGAACACCGACGGCTGGATCCGCGGTTGGGAAGCCTCCTTCCGCCGCAACTTCGATTTCCTCCCGGGTCCGTTCGGCGGTTTTGGCGTGGACCTCAACTACTGCTCGCTTGATTCCCAGATCAATTCGCCGCTGCGTCCGGACAATCCGGAACTCGAGCAACAGCCGGAATTCATCCTGAACGCCTCGCTGATCTACGCCTACAAGGACATCTTCGTCCGTCTCGCCGCCTCGCAGACCGGCGAACAGATCGAGTCGACCGGTGGCAACCGTGACAGCGACGAAATCGACGATGTGCGCAACCTGTGGGATCTCACCGCCAGCTACAATTTCGGTCCCAAGAAGGCCCTGCAGGTGTTCTTCGAATGGCGGAACATCACCAACGAGCCGACCACCTCCTACTGGAGGAAGGCCGGCCTGATGGCCCACAAGTGGAACAGCGGTTCAGCCATGGGCGTCGGCTTGCGCGCGCGCTTCTGATCGGTTCCAATGACACGGGTGCTCCGAGACCGTGTCCCATCTCCCGCCAGCGCCGGCCGGTCATCCGGCTGGTGCTGGCCTTCGGTTTAAAACATTTCTCCCACGCTTTTCATGACAAACGCCGCGTTTCGCCTCGTCCGTTGCGGTCTGCTTCAACTCCTGCCGGCGCTCCTGCTCGCGGCGGCACCCGGCGCCCGACCCATCCCGGTTGCACCTCTCGTGGTCACCGAGCCGGTCCTGTTCGACAGCGACGATCCCGCCATCTGGGTCAATCCGGCCGACCCGGCGAAAAGCCTCGTGCTCGGCACCTGCAAGGGCGAGGAGAACGGCGGCCTCTATGTTTTCGACCTGAACGGGAAGATCCTGCGCGACAAGACCGTGCTCGGGCTCAAGCGCCCGAACAACGTCGACCTCGCCTACGGATTCAAGCTGGGCGGACGCAAGGTCGACCTCGCCGTCATGACCGAGCGCAACGTGGGAAAAATCCGCGTCTTCGCGGTTCCTTCCATGGAGGCCGTCGATGGCGGCGGCCTGCCGGTCTTCGATTTCGCGCGCGACCCCGAGCGCCTGCCCACCGGCATTGCGCTTTACACCCGGCCGCGCGATGGCGCGCTGTTCGCCATCGTCGGCGCCCGCGTCGGCCCGAAGGAAGGCTACCTGTGGCAATACCGCCTGGAGGACGACGGTGCCGGTCGTGTGCGCGCGACGAAGGTCCGCGAATTCGGCGCCTACAGCGACACGAAGGAAATCGAGGCCATCGCCGTCGATAACGAGCTCGGCCACGTTTATTATTCCGACGAGCGTCTCGGCGTGCGCCAGTATCAGGCCGACCCCGACGCGCCCGACGCCAACCGCGAGCTCGCGGTCTTCGGCACCTATGGATTCTTCCTCGATCGCGAAGGCATCTCGATCTACCCGACCGGTCCGGGGCGCGGCTACATCATCGTCTCGAACCAGGACGGGGACGGCAAAGGGCAGGGCAACACCTTCCGGATCTTCCGCCGCGAGGGCGAGCCCGGCAAACCGTATGCTCACCCCTTCCTCAAGGAAGTGCGGCTCTCCACCGAGTCCAGCGATGGCAGCGACGTGATCACGGCGGATCTCGGAGGACGTTTTCCCGGCGGGCTTTTCGTCGCCATGTCGACGGACCGGACTTTCCACTACTATTCCTGGGCACAGCTTGCCGGGGACGAACTGGCGGGCCGCTCCACGGCCGCAAAGAAATAAACGCTCCGTCCGCCATGGCCTCCCACCGGACCGGAATCCTCCCGCTGCTGGCGATACTGTTCCTTGCGGCGGCTTCCGTTGTCGCGCAAGAAGCGGTCGTATCACCCGAGGTGTTGCCGGGCGGCCGGGTCGTGTTCCGTCATGTCGATCCGCGTGCGACCCGCGTCGAACTGCTCGGCAGAAGTCCGGACAAGGGACACGACTTTCCCGAGAACAGCTACGATCTCGTGCGCGGCGCCGGCGACGTGTGGGAAACGACCGTCGGGCCGTTGTTGCCGGGGCTCTATCTGTATCGCTTCCGGATCGACGGCACCGAGGCGGTCGATCCGCTGAACGGGTCGGTGCAGAATTTCTTCGCCGGCCCCTGGAGCAAGGTCGAGGTGCCCGACCCGCAACCGCGCAGCTGGCACCCGCGTCCGGATGTGCCGGCGGGCCGCGTCGAGATCCGCCGTTTCGGCCGGGAGGCGGTGGGGTGGGGGCGTCCCGTCTGCGTCTATCTTCCGGCGGGTTACGACACGATGACGGCGAAGCTGCCCGTGGTCTACCTGCTGCACGGTTGGGACTACGACGAACGCGCGTGGATCGACAACGGCCTGGTGCCGACGATCCTCGACAACCTGATTGCGGGCGGGCGCGCGCGACCGATGGTCGTCGTGATGCCGCTCGGCTTCAGCATCGTGCCCACGGGCCGGTTCGAATGGCCGGGAAACGAGAATGAGCGCTGGACGAAGCAGCTGCTCGAGGGCCTCGTGCCGTGGATCGAGGCCAATTACCGGGTGGCGACGGGTCGCGAGCACCGCGCCGTGGCCGGTCTTTCCATGGGCGGCAAACAATCGCTGCTCCTCGGCCTGGGCCGGCCGGAGCTTTTCGCCTGGGTGGGCTGCTTCAGTTCGGGCAAGCAGAGCCTGGCCAACTACGAAGCCGGCGAGTTCCAGCCGGCGATGAAATCCGACGCCCCCAAGCTCCGGCTCGTGTGGCTCGGCAGCGGACAGGGCGACCTCCATTTCGACAAGGGCAAACAGGTCGCGCAAAAGCTCAAGGCCGACGGACTGCCGGTGGTCTGGCATGAGGTCGACGGCCGCCACACGTGGCGGGTCTGGCGCGAGTGCTTCAGCGAATTTTCCCAAGCCGTCTTCCAACCCGCGCCCCAGCCGCCAGCCGGCGGCCACTAGGTGCATGAAAGGGGGAGGTCGCCGGGTTATCGCCGGTATGCCCGCGGCTTTGGGGCGGTTCGCGCAAATCCGAAAAACATTTTCCTCCCCATGACACGCAAGAGCTCCCTTCGGACCGTCGCCGAAATCGAGGCACTCGATACCTGCCGTGCGGGAAAATGCCAGCTGCCCAAATGACCCCCGGTTCTGCGCGTCTGCGTCCGATCCCGGTCAATCAACCCGACTCATGAAAAATCCACGACAAACATGCCTCATTGTGGCGGGACTGATTGCGATCGTTTCCGCCTGCGGCGCGGAATCGGGCCAAGCCGCCAAGATCTGGAGATCCGCCACCTTCCTCGATCGCGTCGACGGCACGCTCGCCGACGGCGGGGCCAACACCTACGTGGCGGCGGACGGCAGCATCCGCCTCATCCACCTCAACGACCTGAACAACGACGGCCACCTCGATCTCGTCGCTCCGACGGACCACTCGCAGAGCGACGGCCGCGTCGACCTTTCCATCTTCTGGGGCAAGACAAACCTCGCGCCACAGGCGGTCACCCGCCTGCCATCCGACCGTGGCAAGGCGACGGCCGTGGCCGATCTCAACGGCGACGGTTTCGCTGACCTGGTCCTCGCCAACGCCAACTCCGATCCCTGGTGCCCGATCGATTCGGGCCAGGTCTCCTACATCTATTGGGGCGCGGCCGCCGGGTTCACGGCCGGCAACCGCACCGAACTGCCGGCCCAGAATGCCTATGGCGTCGCCGTGGCCGATCTGGACGCCGACGGTTCACCCGAGGTGATCTTTGCCAACGTCGGCAACACGATCACGGCCGACCATCTCCGCCAGTCCTACATCTATTGGGGCGACCATGGACACTACTCCGTGGCGAACCGCACTTCCGTGACCACCGAGCGGGCCAGCGACGTCAAGGCCGTGGATCTGAATGGCGACGGCCGGCTCGACCTGGTTTTCTGCCAGGAGGGCAACCTGCCCGGCGATGGCGGACTGGTCATCTACTGGGGCGGTGCCGGTGGACGCCAGTTCCTCGGCCGCGATTCCAGCCGCATCAAGAGCGACAGCTCCGTGGGGCTCGCGATCGCCGACCTGAATGCCGACGGTTTCGCCGATATCGTCATCGCCAACGAGTATCGCAGCAAGGGGCGCGAGGCGAACGGCATCTACACCATCGACAACGAGGTCCAGCTCGACTCCTACGTCTACTGGGGGGCCAAGGATGGTTATGCGCCGGACCGGCGCACGGCGCTCCCGACCCTGAAGGCCACCGGCGTGGCCATCGGCGATTTGAACGGCGACGGTCGGCCCGACATTGTTTTCTCCAACAGCTCGGGCGGCATCGGCTACGGTTCCTATGCGTCCGCCGCGATCAACGGTGCCGGTCAGGCCTACGTCTATTGGAACGGCCCGGACGGATTTGCCCGACACCGTCGCCAGACCCTGCCGACCAGTTATGGCATGGCCGTGGCTGTGGCGGACATCAACCGCGACGGCTGGTCCGATGTGGCCCTGGCCAACCAAATGGGATCCGACGGCATGGACCAGGATTCCTACATCTATTGGGGCGGCCCCGACGGCCTGAGTGTGGACCGGCGCGCGGAACTGCCGACCCACGGGGCGAGCGGGGTGCAGGTGGCCGATCTCGATGGCGACGCCATGCCCGACCTGGTGTTCGCCAACAGCTACGCCAACACGGTCCCGGGCAACCGAAACAACCAGCGCATCTACTGGGGCGACGGCACCGGCACCTTCAGCGACCGGCGCATGCAGGCGTTCCCGATCAGCCAAGGCTACATCGGGGCCGGCTCCTATTCGATCATCGATCTCAACGCCGACGGCCACATCGACCTGAGCTTTTCCGGCCCGACGCCGCAGGTGCTCTGGGGCGGTCCGGAGGGGCTCGATCCCAAGCGCAGTTCCCCGGTCTCCACCCGCTATTGCTTCTACAGCACCTACGCCGATTTCAACCGCGACGGCTACCTCGATCTCGTCTGCGCGGAATTTTTCCCGGGCTCCACCGTCAGCCGCGTCTATTTCGGCAGCCCGACCGGCTTCGCGTCCGCCAGCCACTTTGCTTTCGCGGTCAACGGCCCGCGCGCGATCAGCGTGGCGGATCTGAACAAGGACGGCTGGCTCGAGGTGGTCTTCTCCACCGCGACCGATCGCGACGGCATGGCCGTCTTCTGGGGCGGCGCAACCGGCTTCGACAACCGGCGCGTCACCCGCCTGCCCACGGGCATGTCACCGGCCACGCGGGTCGCCGACCTGAACAAAGACGGCTGGCTCGACATCGTCAGCGCCAACCTCTTTGACCCGCACAGCGCGCCGCCGCCAGGCCTGAAGATGCACGGCTTTGGCGGATCGCCCGACGGCCAGGCACTGGTCTACTGGGGCGGTCCCGACGGTTTCGCCCCGACCCGCCGCCTGGCGTTGCCGGGCATCGGCCTGGAGGATGTCACGGTTGCGGACTACAACGACGACGGCTGGCTTGATTTTGCCGCGAGCCACTACTCCGGCAGCCCCGACCGGCAGCACCCTTCTTATGTCTACTGGAACGGGCCGCAGGGTTTCGCCGCCGAGCGTGTGACCTTCCTGCCGACGTTCGCTGCCTCGGGGGTGATGAGCGCGGACTTCAACAACGACGGTTATCCGGACGTGCGCTTCGCCAACCATGTGATCATGAGCGACCACAGCGCGGTCAGCAATTTCATCTACTTTGGCGGCAAGGATGGTTTCGACCCGAAGCGGCGCACCGAGGTCTACAACCCCGGGCCGCACCTCCTGTCGGGCAACGATGTGGGTAACATCTACGACCGGTCCGACCGCCGCGATTACATCTCGCCGCCGTTCGACGCCGGCGCGGAAACCCGCTTCGGGCCGATCGCGTGGGAGGCCGAGACGCCCTTCAAGACTGGCATCGAGTTTCAGGTCCGCACCGCCGCCACCAAGGAGGCGCTCGCCTCCGCACCGTGGACCGGCCCGGCCGGTCCGGGCAGTCACTACGTGAAACCCGGCGAGCCGCTGCCGGACACCGCCGGCCGGTGGATCCAATACAAGGCGACCCTGGTCAGCCCCAACGACGTCAACACGCCGGTGCTCCGGGGTGTCTCGATTTCCTATCGCTGAAACCACCCCGCGACTTCACCTCGCGCCATATACCATGAACATTCTCCGCCCCGACTCGGTCACGGTTCGCTGCCTGCTGGCAATCATCGGTCTGTTGATGGCGGTCCCGTTGGCTCGCGCGGAGACCGGGCGTTTTTATCTCCAATGGGAGAATGTCTCGGCCGAACGACCGTGGCTGGCGTCGGTGTCGGTCCGGATCATCAGCGGATCCGGAAGCCTGGTCGCGTGGCCCCTGGGTGCGGTCGAGGAGGATTATGCGCACGGAATGGCGGTCGACCTGACCGGCACCGGTTCCGTTGCCGACCCCGTCAACCTGCAGGTGATCCTGGCGGGTGGGTATGGCTTCACGGTGCCTTGGGCGACGTTGCAGGAGCAGCCCTATGTGTGGGTGAAGGATCTTGGAATCTACCTGAGCGCGCGAGGCACCTGGACCCAGACGGCTGATGCGCGGGCGGTCGCGGCCGCGGCGATCGCGCAAAGCCTGCAGGAGCCGTTCGTCTCTTGCTCCGAGCACTATTTCCGCTGGACCGGCCTGACCGAGCACGAGCCGGACGATATTCACGTGCCGTTCTGGGATTTCTTCGCCGCCAAGCAGAAATGGCCGGTGACGGCGCGGGCGGCCGATCATATCGCCCGGATGCCGGAGGTGGATGTCGGCTACTTCATCGCGCGGGTGCCCGATCTGAAGTTTCACCGGATGTTCCTCGGCTGGCCGGAACACAACGACCAGTTCACCGTCCATGAAACCGGCCGGATCGGCGTTTCCTCGCAATCGGTGGGCGGCCATCCGGAGAAATTTCCCGACATTCCCTGGCACCCGCGCGCGGGGGCCTACACGCTGCAGTTCGGTGTGGGAATATCGCCGACGACGCGCTTTCGCGAGCCGGGCGACGATGAGGTCCGGCAACACCTGGAGGACGGCCACCGGCTGATGGTGACGTCGGCATGGACCGACGCCGGCGTCCGGGCGGAGCAGACCACCTTCGCCGTGCCGCTGGATGAGCGTGATGAAGTCCGCACCGGCATCGAGCCGTTGGTGGCCTGGTCGAAGCTGCGGATCACCAATCTCAATCCGGCCGGAGACGACGTCTATCTGGGTGTGCGCTTCACGGATCAGGACTACGTGACGTTCATGAGCGCGAGTCCGCTGCCGGGCTTGTCCGAACTGACCTGGCGCGATGGCGCGTTCCGCATTCGCGACCAGCTCGTTGCGGTGACCGACCCGGCGCTGATTTTCGAGGAAGTGCCGGTCAGCGCGGGAAAGGAATTCCGTGCCCGCGTGCCGCTCGCCGCCGGTGCAACGGGGGAGTATTGGGTGGCGAACCTCTATCGTCCGGTGCCCGCGGGGCAGGCCGCCGGGCTGCGGCGCGACGGCGGACCCGCGGCCCGGGCGCGGATGATGGCCTATTGGGACCGGGTGGCGGCAAAAGGCGCATCGATCACCGTGCCCGAGCCGTGGTTCAACAATCTCTACCGCACCTTCCTTCCGCGCGTGCTCAACTGCGCCCATCTGGATCCGCAGGGCATGGCCGTGCTGCACACCGGCCCCGTCATCTATCCGCGGATGTGGCATCACATCACGGCGGCGGGCGTGGTGGATCTGTCGCGCCGCGGGCACTTCGACCTCGCGAAGCGTTACCTCGAGCCCTTCTTTCGCTGGCAGGACACCCCGGCGCCCGACTCGCCGGCGATCGCGGACTGGACGGGTTTCTTCGGCGCTCCGCCTGAGCAGTGCCCGAAGGTGTGGATTTCCTTCCACGGCCGCATCCTGTGGGCCGCCGCACGGTATTATGAGTTGTCCGGTGATCGCGCCTGGCTGGACGAAAAGCTGCCGGCCCTGTTGCGCGGCATGGAATGGGCCCGCCGCGCGCGCGCCCAGACCATGAAACTTGCTCCGGACGGCACGCGGCCGCTCGATTACGGCTGGTTGCCGCCGGGCCGCGCCGGCGACGGCAAGGAGAGCGGCACCGGCATGCTGAACGACAGCAACACCTGGCTCGGGCTCGACTCCATGACGCGCGTGCTCGGCCAGATCGGGCATCCCCGGGCCGCGGAATGGCGCCGGGAAACCGCCGATTACCATGCCTGCCTCATGGACGGCGAGCGGCGTTCGTCGGCGCAGCGGCCGCTGCTGCGCCTCAACGACGACACCTGGGTGCCCTATCTCCCCGCCTTTCTCCACACCAAGGGCAACGAGACCGCGCTCAAATACGTCAACCTCGTCGACGGCGGCTGGGCCATGGGCATTTTCGACAGCGGCGTCCTGCCGCCCGGCTCGCCCGAGCTGCACTGGCTGGTGAGCCAGTTCGAGGACAATTTTTCCCCGCTCAATCCCGCGCTGGCGGACGAGCCCTTCACCCGCAGTGGGCTCGACGACCATCTGGCCCGCGACCGGATCGAGAGCTATCTCTATGCCTTCTACAGCCAGTCGGTGAACACGCTGGCGCGGGAGACGCTGACGACTTTCGAGCATCGCTCCTGGGGGCAGAAGCGGGTGTTCGACCTGACGCCCTGGGCGGCGGGTGCCTGGACCACGAACTTCATCGACATGCTGTGCCGGACCACCGGCCGGGAATTGTCGCTGCTGCAGGCCATCCCGCGGCGCTGGCTCAACGACGGGGAAAAGATCGAGGTGCGGAACCTGCAGACGGAGTTCGGCCCCGTTTCATTCACCATCCGCTCCCGGCTCGCCGCCGGGACCATCGAGGCGGAGATCCGTCCGCCATCGCGGTCACCCGCGGCCAAACTGCGGTTGCGTCTGCGCGCACCGGACGGCAGGAAAATCCGCGAGGTGCTCGTCGACGGCCGGCCCTGGACCGAATTCGATCCCGCCGGCGAATGGATCACGCTGCCGTCGTCGGCCGGGACGCTCCAGGTGGCGGTCCGCTACTGACGCCGCGACTGAGGGCGATGAGCAGGCCGGCGCAACCGAGCAGGCTCACCGAGGCGAACGCGAAGATCAGGCTGACGTTGATGTGCGCATCGCGCAACGCGCCGCCGAGGTAGATCGTGGCGCCGCCCACCATGGTGGAACAGAAATTGAGGATGCCGTAGCCGGTCGCGCGGTAGCGCGGGTCGGTGACCTGGCAGAGGATCGGCATCATGTTGCTGTCGGCGAAGGCGCGGGCAAAACCGTAGATGACCAGGCCGAGGATCGCGAAGGGCAGCACGGTGGTGTTGCCGGCGAGCAGGACGCCGGGCGCCGCGACGCAGAGCCCGATCATGGGCACGTAGATCCGCCCGCGGGCGTTGGTGCGGAACCAGCGGTCGGCCCACGCCCCGCCGACGAGCACGCCGCAGAGCAGGGCGCTTTGCAGGTAACCCGTGGAGGTCAGTCCGGCGACGCCCTGGGAGAGCGTGAAATGCTCGTTCAGGTAGGTCGGCATCCAGCCGACCACGGCCCAGCCGGCCAAGCCGAGCAGGCCCCAGTAGCCGAGCGCCAGGTGAAAGGATCCGTGGCTGAAGAGACTGACGAACGCCGACCACAACCCGATGCGGGGCAGGGCGAGGGACTCGGCCTCGGTCTGCCCGGGCGCCCGCTCGCGCGGCGCATCACGCAGCAGCAGCGCGACCACGACGGTGTAGCCGATGCCGAACAGCCCGAAGATCGAGAACGAGTGGCCCCAGCCGTGTTGTTCGGCGATCCAGCCACCGAGGCCGCCGAGGCCAGAGCCGATCATGATGCCGCTCATGTGCAGGCCCTCGGCCTTCGAGCGGGTGTCGCCCCGGTGGTAATCCGTGATCAACGCCAGCGCCGCCGGAATATAGCAGGCCTCCGCCATGCCCATCAGCATGCGGGTGGTGAGCAACTGGCCGTAGGTGGTCGCATGCGCCGTCAGCCACGTGATCACCGACCAGGAAAAAAGGCTGACGACGATCACCCGTGACCGGCTGTAGCGGTCGGCCAGGAAACCGGCGAAAGGGCTGAGGATGCCATAGACCCAGAGGAAGGACGATGTCAGCAGGCCGAACTGGGCCTCGGTCATCGGGATCTCTTCCATGACCGAGCCGCGCATGGTCGTGATCATGACGCGGTCGAGGTAGTTCAGGCAGCCCACGACCCAGAGCAGGCCGACGGTCAGCCACGCACGGGGGAGGAGCTTGTGTTCGGTAGGCATAAATTTAGTCTCCATTCCCGGTGGCAGAAAATCTGCGGAAGAGGTTTTCTAAGATTTTCCGAAAATAAAGGATGCAATTTAGAAAACATACTGTATACACATGTCGACTTAAATGTTCTCCCTTCCTTCATCCATGCGTTCATTACACCTCCTCCTCCTGTTGCTCGGGCTCTGCCCTTTGCTGTCTTTCTCCTCTGAAAAGAAGGAAAAGGTAATCGTGGTCAGCTGGGGCGACATCATCGGCGACCCCCGTTTTGCCGGGATGGCGCAATTGGATACACCCGAGCATGTCACGAAGGCCGCCGCGTTGTGGAAGCAGCGCGGGGTCGACAAGGTTCTCTTCCGGGTGGACGACTGGCGCCTGCAGATCTTCCACAAGATCTACATGCCGGAGGGAGGGCATTACGACGACTATCGGAAGGCCATCATCCGGGCGATGGAATCCGGCCTGCTCCCCGAGGTGGTGAAGGCGGTAAAGAGCGCGGGCTTGGAGATCCACATGTGGATCTCGATCATCGACGAGGGCGCGCCCCCCACCGTGCTTTACAACGATTCCGTGCCCTTTCCTTGGAACGCCCGCTTTGTGCGCGAGCATCCGGAGATGCAGGCCTGCGACCGGAGCCTGACCGAAAGCGGCCGGAAGTATCACGAAGGCGTCCTGGAATTCGCCTATCCCGAGGTGCGGCAATTCGTGCTCGGGGAAATCCGTGAGTTCGCCGACAAGCTGCCCTTCGACGGCGTTTTTCTGAGCTATCGCTCGCACTCGCACCCGCCGGAGCATGCGGACCAGTTCGGTTTCAACGCGCCGGTGGTCGAGGAATACCAGAAGCGTTATGGCAAAAACATCCTGCGCCAGAATTTTGATCTCGGGCAATGGCGTTCGCTGCGCGGCGAGTATCTCACGACCTTCCTCCGGGAAGTGCGCGCGCACCTGAACAAGAACGGCCAGAAGCTTTCGCTGGGCGTGCCGCAGGGCGAGCACGCCGGTCCGCCGGTCGGCAACATCGAGCTGCAGTGGCGCACTTGGGTGAAGGAGAAGCTGGTGGACGAACTCGTCGTCGGCCACCACACGCTCCAGCGGGCCACCTACAACAACCGCATGCAACGCGGCTGGGGCTACATCCAGGACCAGGATGAAAAGATCGGCCTGCCGCCGATCGAGGTCTCGCTGGAACGCGATTATGGTCCGCTTTGCCGCCAATACGGCGTCAAACTCTATGCCGACCTGCCACTCGGCAATTTCCACCGCACCTACGACGATCCCACGTATGGCAAGGGGGTGGAAACGCCCGCGGCCCTCGCCGAGATCATGGCCAAGCTGGAGAAAATTCCGGACCTCGACGGCATGATCGTCGACGGCCGGCCCTACAGCGTGCCGGCCCCGCAATGATCGCCCGCCCGGCCCGTCCCATCCAATTCTCGACCCTTTAACCGCTGTCATCATGCTCATCCCCATGAGTCGCATGTCCCTGCTTCTGGGCTTTTCGGCCCTGTTGCCGGTCGTGGCGCTTGCCGCCCCGGCCGAACCCCTGAAGGTCGGCACCGTCCGGCAGCTTTTTGTCGATGAAACCCTCATGGCCGAGAAGCGGAACGTCGCGCTCCAGCTGCACCAGGCGGTGCCGCGCGAGATCGTGCTGACCGTGGACAAACCCTGGGAAAATCCGGTGCTGACCTACGTGTCGGTGTTCAAGGACGGGGACAAATACCGGATGTATTACCGCGGCACGGGTGCGGATGCCAAATACGCCAAGGACGTCCCGGCCGGCATGTCGGCCGCCAACTGGACCTACACCGCGATGGCCGAGAGCAAGGACGGCATCACTTGGACCAAGCCGGCGCTCAACGTCGTCGAGTTCGAAGGCTCGAAGGCGAACAACCTCGTCTGGCCGACCGACGCCAACAAGCCGTGGCGCACGAAGAACTATCCCGGCACGGACATCTTTCCCTTCAAGGACGAGAATCCCGCCGTCCCCGCGGCCCAGCGCTACAAGGCGCTCGCCAACCTCGGCGAATACGAACTGGTCGCGCTGGTCTCGCCCGACGGCGTCCATTGGTCGCCGTTGCAGGAGCAGCCGGTCATTTCCTATCTCAAGCCCAACGCGATGATGGATCCGCCGACGATTTCCTACTGGGATCCGGTCACGAAGCAGTATGTCGCCTACGCCCGGAACTGGATCAACTATCGCATCCGCGGCTTCCGCCGGCTGACCTCGCCCGACTACATCCATTGGTCCGATCCGCAGCCGGTGACGTATGGCGACGGCGAAGTGGAGAATCTCTACACCAGCATGGCGATCGCCTACGACCGCGCCCCGGGCATCACGCTCTTTTTCTCCAAGCGCTTTGCGCGCACCGACCGGCTGGACCCGAAGCGTTCGCCGGGCGTCTCGGAAATCGTCTTCCTGAGCAGCCGCGACGGCCTGGACTTCAACCACGGTTTCATGGAGCCGTTCCTGCCCGCGGGGCTCGACAAGAACAACTGGGGCCCGCGCGGCCTCATGATGGGACGCGGCATCCTCCAGACCTCGCCGACCGAACTCTCGCTCTATTACAACGAAAACTACGGCCATGAGACGGCGCGCGTGCGGCGGGCGACGATCCGTCCGGATGGCTTTGTTTCGGTCCACGCCCCTTGGGCGGGCGGCGAGTTCACCACCAAGCACATGATTTTCGAGGGCAACGAACTGGAGATCAACTACACGACGTCCGCGGCCGGTTACATCCGGGTCGAGCTCCTCGATGCCGAGGGCAAGCCGCTGCCCGGCTTCCGGGCCGACGAGTGTTACGAGATCTATGGCGACGAGATCGACCGCACCGTGGTCTGGCGCAAGGGCCACACCGATGTCATCGACGAAAACCAGCGGGAAGTGCGCGTCGAGCCATCGAACGTCGGCCTGGTGGCGGCCGGCCGGCCGGTGCGCCTGCGTTTTGTGATGAAGGCTGCCCATCTCTACTCGTTCCGGTTCAAGTAAGCCGCGGCAGCCTGCGGCGGATTCTTCCACCTTCTTCCTACCCCCATGGCCCTTGGTCCCCTCGATGTCGTCGTCGTCGCCCTGTATTTCGTCCTGATCGCCGGCATCGGCCTCGTCGTCGCGCGGGGTCAGAACACCGCGGCGAAATTCTTCCTGGCCGGCCGGGCCATTCCCGGCTGGGTCGTCGCCTTCACGCTCATGGGCACGATCATCGGCACCGGCACCTTCGTCGGGCAGCCGGGAACGTCCTATCAGAAGGGCCTGATCCTGCTCGTGCCGCACATGCTGCTGCCGGTCGTGCTGCTCTTTGTCGCGCGGTTCATCGTTCCGTTCTACCGGCGGGTGGTGCGGATGAGCGCCTACGAATACATCGGCCAGCGCTTCGGTCTGGCGGGCCGGTTCTACACCTCCTTCGGATTTCTGGCCGACCGCATCTTCGACATCGGCGTCACCCTGCTGACCACGGCGCTGGCGGTGAATGTGCTGACCGGCTGGGAACTGCGGGTCGTCATCGTCGGTGTCGCGCTCTTCACGGCCGCTTACACGATGCTCGGCGGCATCAAGGCCGTCGTCTGGACCGACGTGGCGCAGGGCACGATCCTGATCACCGGCGGGTTGTTCGTGCTCGGCCGGCTGCTGTTCGCGCCCGAGGCCGGCGCGCCGTTCGCCGTCGTCGGCGAGGCCTGGCGCGGCGGCCGGCTGACCCTCGGCTCGATGGATCTTTCCTGGGCGGGCCTCTTCGACCCGCAGCACACGACCCTCTGGCTGTTCTGCCTCGCCTATTTCGTCCAGTGGTCGCGCCGCTACGTCACCGACCAGCATCTGGTGCAGCGCTACCTGATCGCCCGCACGGACGCGGAGGCCAGCAAGGCGATCTTCACCGGCGCGCTGCTCTGCGTGCCGGTGTTCTTCACCTTCATGTTCATCGGCGCCTGCTTTTACGGCTTCTTCGCCCTGGCGCAGGTGCCCGGTCCGGAGATCGGGGACAACGTCATGCCTTTCTTCATGGCGCATTACCTGCCGGCCGGATTGCTCGGACTGGTGCTCGCGGCGATCCTCGCCGCGGCGATGTCGACGGTGAGTTCCGACCTCAACAGCGTGGCGACCGTCGTCACGACGGATTATTTCGCGACCTTCTGGCCGCGGTCCACAGACGAGTCGCGCGTCCTCTGCGGCCGGCTGATGGTGCTGGCCGGCGGCTTGGCGGCCGCGTGGGCGGCGTTGCTGCTGGTGCCGGACAAGGGCACGGTGCCCGTGATGGAGCGCGCCATCACCATCGCGACCATCCTCTCGGGCGGCACGCTGGGCCTGTTCACCCTCGGCTTCGCGACCCGCACGGCCACGCGGCGCGGCTGCTATGTCGGCATGGCCTGCTGCCTTCTCTACACCACCTGGGCGATCCTGACCGAACCGAAGAACCGCGTGTTCGACCTGGGCTTCAATTTCGAAATGAACCCGATCCTCATCGGGGTGTTCGGCCACCTGGTGCTCTTCGCGACCGGCTGGCTGGCGAGCCGGATCTTCGGCGGGCACCGGCCGGACAACGTCGAGGATCTCACCTTCTGGAGCCACAAGATCAAATACACGGAGACGCCGCCGGCCGCATGAACGGCGCCGGTGAAAGCTACTGCCGGATCGCCGTGATGGGGAAGGGCGCAGCCTACGGACGCGTCGACGGCGATCAGGTCGTGCTGCTCGATGCGGCGCCTTGGGCCGGTGGTCAGCCCAGCGGTGGGGTTGTGGCGCGCGCCGACGCGAAATTCCTGCCGCCCAGCGAGCCGCGCAACATTCTGTGTCTGGCGAATTCCTACGCGGGCAAGGACAAGTTTCCGCCCCGGCTCATCCGCTGGTTCGCCAAGTCCGCCGGGGCGGCGGCCACGGACGGCGACGACGTGACGATCCCGCCGGTCGTCACCCAGCTCAAGACCGAGGCGGAAGTCGTGATCATCGTCGGCCGCCGGTTGAAGAACGCGACCGAGGCGGAAGCCCGCGCCGCGATCTTCGGCTATGCGCCGGGCAACGAGCTGTTCGGTTTCCCGGAATCATTTCAACAGCTGCACGGCGAGGATCCGGCGCGCCCCGAGGTCATGCTCGCGGCCGGGTTGAAGCTCGGCGACCGGTTTGCGCCGTTCGGGCCCTTCATCCGCCGGGGCGCGGATTGGGTGCAACGCGCGCGGGTGCTCACCATCACCAACGCCACGACGGGAAAACGCTTCGAGTCGCGCAGCGGCACCGGCGGGCTGCTGTATGCCCCGGAGCGGATCCTGGCCGAACTCTCGCGCGTGCTCACGCTCGAGCCGGGCGATGTCGTCTTCACCGGTGCCGACAAGGCGTTCGTGGTCGACGCGGGCGACGAGGTCACGGTCGAGTTCGAAGGTCTCGGCCGGCTGACCAATCGCATCGTTGGTTGACGGCGCCGGACGCTGCATCGGGTTGCCGGAACTTGATTGGGTGGCTGCGGCTTCCAGCCGCAGGGCTTCACCGGCTGGAAGCCGGTGCCACGAACAACCACTGCACCGATCCCGCCTCAGCGCGTCTCCAGGTCGTCGATCCAGTAGACGGACGGGGTGGTGCGTTCGTCGGCTCCCGGCTGGTCCTCGGTGTCGAGACCGCTGGGCTTGTCCTCGCCCTGGTCGACGATGTTGGGCGCGACCCAGCCGCGGAACGGGCCGGTGCGGAAGACGATTCGCTCGAGACTCCCGGTCTTCTCCGCAAAGGGGAGGGCCTCGTGCACGAGCCGGCCGTCGACGGACACGGCGTAGGTCTGCCGCTCGCAGTCGAAGGCGAGTTCGACGCCATACCAGCGGCCGGGACTGACGGCGACGGGCTCGGGCCGGTGGGTCGCGCGGTCAAAGCCGAGCCAATGCCGGTCGAGGCGGAGACGCATCGGCCGGTCGCCGCGCTGGCTCTGCACCTCGATGTCGAGGGCCGTGCCCTGCGCGACGGCGCGGGCCTGCACGCGGAATTTCACGGTCACCTTGCGGGCGGCGGGGAACACGCGCTCGGCCTTGGCGTAATCATAGGGTTCCTCGTCGCGGAGCTCGAGGACGCGGTTGGCGGTGCCGGGTTCCGCGACGGGCGCGACCGGGGCCCACTGGGGCAGGTGCAGGTTCCAGCGTCCGAGGTCGGCGACCGTCGCGGCCTTTTCGAAGTCCTCGCGCAGCGGCGCGGTTTCCTGTCCGGTGACCGGCACGGTGACGCGGGCGATCCAGATGTCCTCCTTGTTCATGCTGTAGGTGACCCAGAGGTGGTCGCCCGGGGGATTGCCGTTGCCCTCGGTGATGCCGCGGAAATACGCCGGGCCGGCGGATTTGTATTGGCCCTGATAGCGGCGCACGGGGACATCGCCCTGCAGGCAATACAGCGAGTCGAACACATGGCCATCGGCCCCGGTCATGACGACCATCGGGAAACGGTTGGTCTTGGCGGCGGAAAGATCCTGCACGATGGCGTAGCGACCGTCGTCGGTGCGCTGGCCCCAGGTCTTGGCGCCGGCGTCGCCGCGCAGGCTTTGGCTCGTGACGACCGGCGTCCAGGTCCGGCCGCGGTCGCCGGAGAGGGCGGAGTATTGGTTTTTCCACAGGCCGACGACAATGCCATCGGGACGCGTATACCAGTTGAACGCTTTGCCGGCGCCGGCGGAGGTGACCATCTTGGCGTTGAAGGTCGCGGCGCCGGCGACCTCCTCGGGGTTGATCGTGTAGAAGCCGTCCTTGCCCCGGTCCTCTTCCCACCATTGCAGCGTCATGAGCTTGTCCTGCAGCAGAGCCTCGCAGGCGGCGAGGAAACCGGTGTCGTCGCTCGTGCGGTAGAAGGGAAACGACGTGTTGGTCTCGTTGAACCCGGCGTGACGGTTGTAGCGGATGAAGTAGACGGGACCGAACGTGCCGTCGGCCTTCACCTCGCGGACGACGCGACCGAGGCCGTTGCCGGCGTTGGGCGAGTGGCGCGGCGTGGCGGCGAAGCCGTAGAACCCGAGGGTCAGGAGCCGGCCGTTGGGCGCGACGTAGAAGCCCATGCGCTGGTGCATGACGGCGCCCATGCCGGCCGGGATATGGATGCCGTCGCGGTCGATCGCGGGCAGTTGGTATTCCGGGAAAACCACGGTCGGCGCCGACCAGGTGCGGCCGTCCTCGGAGGTCATGAGCAGCGTGCGCGTCGGCGGTTCGTGTTCCTGCGAGAGCGTGCTGAGGTATTGGAGGTAGAAGCGACCGTTCCAGTGGGCGAGATAGGGCTGGTGGTTGTAGGTCCAGCCGGCGATGCCGCCCTCGGGCGGGTGGGTGCGGTTGGCCCGGAACACCTGGTAATGATGCGCGCCGATCGCGTGGGGCAGCCGGCCGTCGGTAAAGTGTTTGTCGGTCTGCAGTCCGCCGGTGTAGACCACCGGTTCGCGGGCGGAGGCGGATTCAGCCAGCGCAGGTGTGTCAGCGGCGGAGCAGGTGACGAGCAGAAGGGCAACGGCCAGGACTGGGAGAAGCGGGCGCATGGGGTAGAAAGGGTTGGAGGGTCTATGAGGCGAGGAGCTGCCGGGCGCGGGCCCAGCCGGAAAGCAGGGTGTCCTGACAATGGCCGATGACGGCCAGCGAATCGAGATGCGCGGGTTTCAACACCTCCGCGTAGACGCGCGGGCGCATCGCTGCGGTGAGATAACCGGCGCGGTGCAGCCCCGCCATGATCGTGGCGACCTCCTCGACGCCGACGACGCCCGGCGCGCCGAAGGGCGGATGCTGGTCGCCGTAGAGAGGGGAGGCGCGGTCTTTGACCGGATTGCAGAAATGAAACTCCGGGATGAATCCGCGGGCGAGGCCGGCCGCCGCGACGGGATCCTCCTCGTTGAGGAGCAGGTGCGAGGTGTCGAGGCACAGGGCGAGCCGGAGGTTTTTGGCCGCGAGCCGGCAGCAGATCGCCACGGCCTCCGCCGTGGTCCCGAGGGTGTTGCGTTTGTGCGCCTCGTAGTCGAGCGGCTCGATGACCAGTTCGAGATTGGGATGATGCGCGGCGGCGGCCGTCGCCAGTTGCGTGAGCGAGTCTTCCAGGGCGGCGAGGGCGGCGGGACGTTGCGCCGGATCGGCGGGACGGGGGCCGCTGATGAAACCCACGATGCCCGCGCCGGCTTCCGCGGCGTCGTCGAAGCAGGCGGTCGCGATCGCCACCGCGCGGCGCCGGTTGTCCGGATCGAGCGAGGACAGATTCACCTGATGCTCCGTCAAGAGTCGCGTCAACGTGTAGGTGTGCGGGCGTTTCCTGCCCGCCAGCAGCCGGCCAATGGCGCGGCGTTCCGCCGGATACGGGACGTCCAGCGTCTGGAAACCTTCGAAAAGCGGGTAGTTCGCCAGGACCTCTTCGATGGCCCTCAGCGTTGCGCCCTCGGTGCTCCGCGCCTGGGGCCAGGCATTGGAAACGATGGCTCCGGGCAGGGCGACTTGGGAAAAGTCCACTGGTGGAGGGGCCGCCTTGCTTGAGGTTATTTCCATGAAATAAGAATAATCCGTTCTTCGATCATCTCGGCCGGCCGATGGCTTTCGCATTAATATTATAGAGTGATAACCGGGGCTTCTGCTCGTGGGATAATAGACTTGAAACAAAGCGGGTTATTCAATGAATCAAGTTTAAATTCATTTGAGACAGCCGGCCGACCTGCGCCGTTACTCATCCACCCCATGAAAATCACTTCCCGCACCCTGGCCAGACTCGAACGCGGCTACAGCATCGCTCTGCTGCCGCCAGCCGGCGGGCGGCTGCCTTCGTTTCTCGCCGGAAGCGAGGAGGAGGACCGCCTGCTTTTCTTTGAGGCGCCGGACTTCCAGCCCAAGGTCATCGCCTCCGCGCCGGGCGGTTACATCAGCATCTGCCCGCTGGTGCGCGGCGGTCGCCGCTACGTGATCGCCACGACGGAGTTCAAGCCGGGTTTCAACGCCGCGCCGGCGTCGATCCGGCTTTATCCGCTCGATGCGGGCGAGAATCCGCCGTCCACGCTGATTGCCGATCTGCCCTATACGCACCGGATCACGCTGCAGGCGCACGGCGGACGGGAATTTCTCCTGGCCTCGACCTTGTGCGCGGCAAAGTCGCACAAGGAGGATTGGACTCAGCCTGGCGGCATCCATCTGGCCGAGGTGCCGGCGGGAGACATTACGCAACCGTGGCCCATGCGGCCGATCGTGACGGGTCTGAACAAGAATCACGGCATGGATTTCGCCCGGCTCGGACGCGACCGGCGGCCCGGTTATCTGCTCTCCGCCATGGAGGGATTGTTCTTCATGCCGTTGCCCGCCGATCCGGACGGAGCCTGGCCGGTCGAGCGGATCAGCGGAGACGAGAACAGCGATGCCTTTGCCTTCGATTGGGATCGTGACGGTGAGCCCGAGATTTTCTCGATCAGTCCGTTCCACGGCCACGTGCTTTCGCTCCACCGGCGGAAGGCGGAGCGGTGGGAGCGCACGGTGATCCACGATGATCTGGCGCTCGGGCACATCGTCTGGGCGGGTGAACTGCTGGGTGGTCCGGCGCTGCTGGCCGGCAGCCGGCGGGAACGCCGCGAATTGCGGCTCTATCGTCCCGGTCCGGACGGCTCGGTCGACCGGAACTACACGCTCATCGACGAGGGCATCGGCCCCTCGCAGATGAACGTGGTCGTGCATGATGCCCGCTCGGCCACGCTCTACGTCGCGGCCCACGGCGTGAACGAGGTGCGTCTCTACGAACTCGAGGCCTGAGCAGCCCGGGGGTGAATATTGTATTTTACAGCGGCAGCTGGAGCGTGACTCTGTGAAACGCATCTTCCGCCCCCGTCCTGCGCCATGAAATCTCCCGCCACCCTGACCGATGTCGCCAAAGCCGCCGGCGTGGCCGTCGGCACGGCCTCCCGGGTGTTGAACAATTTCACGGACGTCAGCGCCGAGTCGCGTCAGCGGGTGCTGGAGGCCGTGAGCCGGCTGCGTTACCAGCCCCTGCGCAAACACGCAAAGGAAGCCGGGCGCGGTCGCGGCTCGGTCCAGGCGGCCAACATCGGCCTGGTGCTGCTGGGCATGGACGACACGCTGCTGCATGTGCCCGTGCTGACGGAGATGCTGCACGGCATCGAGGCGGCCGTCGCGCAGCACCGGGGCAACCTGCTGCTGGCGAACCTGCCGACCGCCGACCGCGTGCCCGCCTTTCTCGAGGGGCGCCAGGTGGAGGGGGTCATTCTGAAGAGTTCGCAATACGGCACGCTCGCCGATCTCGAACCGACCCCGTTGTTCCGGCAACTGCAGCGCTTCCCGCTGGTCTGGACCTGGGCCCGGCCCGAGGGCGCGCCGGGCGATCTTTGCAGTTTCAACCACGAGACCGTCGCGCGCCTGGTGGCCGGACATCTGCAGCAGCGCGGACACCGGCGTGTGGCCTACCTCAATCCCAAACGCGGCAAGTCCTCGCTCGAGCACATCGGAAAGGAGTTTGCCTTCGCCTGCAGCCAGCGGGACCTGGAACTCACCGTGCTCGAATCCGCCAGTCCGCGGGCGACCGCCTCGCCGGAGCCGGCGCTCGGGCATCACGAAGAATTGCTGCCGCTCGTCGACCAGTGGCTGGCGCTCGCGGCGGGCCGCCGGCCCACGGCGCTCTTCCTGCCGGCCGACAACATCGTCGCACACCTCTACGTGGCGTTGGAGAATCGCGGCGTGCGCGTCGGGCGCGACGTGAGCGTGATCTCGTGCAACCACGAAAAATCCTCCGTGCAGGCGTTGCAGCCTTCGCTGGCGACCGTCGATGTCGGCGCGCAGCGCATCGGCGCGCAGGCGGTCGAACAGTTGCTCTGGCGGCTGCGGAACCCTGGCGACGATTCCGTGCGGACGATCCTCTTTGAACCGACCCTTGTGGACGGTGGGTCGGTGCGCGCCCTGTAGTGTCAGCCGCCGTCCGGCGAATAGGGGATGCCGAGCTGCTCGAGATAGGTGCGGTATTTCGTCGGATCGTAACGCAGCGCCTTCAGCCCTTCGCGATAGGGGGCCATCTTTTCGCGGTTGATGGTGATCGGCGGGGTCGTGCCCGGGGGGATCAGCGGTTGCCACTTGGTCTTGTTGGTCTGCCTGGCGAAATCTTCCTTGGCGGCGAGGACGAGTTCGGGCTTCAGCAGCAGATCGAGCGCGGTGAGCGCCTGGGCCTTCGCGCCGACGGTCGCGCCCTGGTGGGCGATCGGCGTGGCCGAGGCGATGCCGCTCGACCAGTGGTGCATCGTCATGCCGGGGATGTTGGCCGGGTAACGCATCACGATGGTCGGCACGTTCCAGCTGACCTCGCCGATGTCGTCGCCGCCGCCGCCCAGCGAGGCCTTGGGCGACTTCAAGCCGCTGGCCTCGGTGGCGAGGCCTTCCTCGGTGACTTGCAGCGCGCGTTGGGCCGCGCGTGCCAGTTGCAGGTCCGCGGGCGACCACGCGGGCATGCCGACGCGCAGAATGTTGGCCTGCATGGCCTCGGCCATCGGCTGGTTGAAGAAGCGCGGCCAGTGGCCGGCCATGACGTTTTCCGTCACCGTGGTATCCGTCATCAGCGCCGCGCCCTGGGCGATGCGCCGCGCGGTCTCGTGCAGTTCGCGGATGCGGTCGTAGGAGCCTTCGCGCAGGTAATACCACACGGTCGCCGTGGCCGGCACGACGTTGGGCTGGATGCCCCCGTCGACGATCACGTAGTGCGAACGCTGGTCGGGCGGCAGGTGTTCGCGGCGGAAATTCCAGCCGACGTTCATCAGTTCCACCGCGTCGAGCGCGCTGCGGCCGAGCCAGGGGGAGACGCCGGCGTGGGCGCCTTTCCCGTGGAACGTGAACTGCGTCGAGACGATGCCGACGCCATACTGGCCGTAGGACACGCTGAAATTGCTCGAGACGTGCACGCCGAGCACGACGTCGACGTCCTTGAACAACCCGGCCTGCACCATGAACGTGCGGCTGGCGCCGAGTTCCTCGGCGACGCCGGGATAGATGCGCAAGGTGCCCTTGAGGCCGTGTTCGGCCATCAATTCCTTCACGGCCAGCGCCGCCGTCACGATGACCGCCGGTCCGGTGTTGTGGCCTTCGCCGTGGCCGGGGGCGCCGGCGAGCTGGGGTTCCTCGCGCGGCACGCCGGGTTTTTGCGACAGGCCGGGCAGGCCGTCGAGGTCGGCCATCATCCCGATCACGGGCGAGCCGGAGCCGTAGCTCGCGACGAAGGCCGTCGGGATGCCCGCGATACCGCGCGTCACCTGGAAACCTTCCTTTTCAAGCAGGGCGGTCAGGTAGGCGGAGGTCTCCGTTTCCTCAAAGCCGATCTCCGCGAAACTGTAGAGCGAGTCGACGATCTGTTGCGTCAGGACGCGGCGCCCGTCGACCTTCTGCACGGCGGCGCTTTTCAGGGCCTCGAGGTCGGGGGTGGCGGCGGACAAGCCGGCCGCGAGACCGCAGCCGGCGAGGAGAATGGCAAACGGGCGTTTCATGGCTTGGGCGGCGTGATGCGACCGGCGATGATCGTGCGGGATTTCCGATCGAGCAGGTAGACGATGCCGGGTTCGACGGGATCCCAGCTGAAGGCCTGGCCCTCGATCGGCACCGCGATCGTGGCGACCCATTTGAGGGTGGGGCCCGCCTCCGGGAACGAAAGCACGTAGAGCGCCGCGTCGTCGTGGCCGGTGACGTAAAGAAAGCCGCCCGGGCCGATGGCGCCGCCGGAGCAGCTGTAGCCGCGGGCGCCGAGAAAGGCGATCAGGTCGGCGGGCAGCGCCCAGCCGCCGGTCTCGCGCCACTCATCGTCGTATTCGACGAGCCGCGTCCACTCCGGACCGCGCCCGGGCTCGCCGCCCTTCTTGCCGTAATGCACGAAGCAGGCGAGCCAGCGGTCGTTGCGTCGTTCCAGCCAGGTGAAGGAACCGTCGGCGCGGCCGAAGCTGTGCGAACCGACATGCCGGAGCGTCTGCGCATCCCAGATCTCCACCGAGCTGAGATTGGGCACGCCGGGATAGTTGGAGTGGGCGCAATAAAGTTTTCCGCCATGCACGAGGCCGGCGTTGAGGTGGATGAGCGGATCGCCCTCGGGACATTCCCAGCCGGCGGTGCGGGCGCCGGTATCCTTGCGGTATTGGCCGATCGCATGGTTGTTGATCGCGAAGAGGTGCGTGGCGCCGGCGACGACCCCCTGCCGCGCCTCGGCGGCGGGGATGCGGCGCAACGCTTCAAAACGCCAGCCGGGCGTCGGCTCGACGGCGAGCGCGGCCAGGCACGAGGACAGGAACAGCAGCGGCAATGTTTTCATGGCGGGAAGGGAGGAGGGCGGGAACCAGGCCTATTCGTGAGGCTTCACGTTCCAGGCCGTGGCGGCGAGCAGCATGGAGAGCACGGAGGCGCCGATCCAAAAATAAAACGTGGGGGCAAAATCGTAGACGGTCCGGCCGTCGACGATGGTCTTGTGGCCGTCGAGGAGGAAGCCGCTGATCCAGTCCTGCGTGCCGGCGCCGACGTAGGCGAACATGCCGATGATGCCCTTGACCGTGCCGGCGGCCGCCTTGGGCATGATGTCCACGATGATCAGCCCGGCGACGAACACGATGAGCCCGCCGACCCCGAAGCCGAAGATGCCCAGCGCGAGCATGTCCAGCCAGACATGGCCGGACGGCGCGACGAACAGGAGCACCATGCCGCCGGTCTGCAGCAGGCCGTAGATCAGCGTGGGCACATTGCGGCGGGAGTTGAAGAACTTGTCCGACATCCAGCCGGAGGCCGACGCGCCGATGAAACCCATCACGGGGTAGGCGCCCATGACGAGGCCGGCCTCGGTGAGGGAATAATGCTTGTGCTCCTGGAGAAACAGGATGGCCCAGTTGTTGATGGCGTAGCGGGCCGTATACATCATGGCGCAGCTGCAGGCCATCACCCAGACCCAGGGGCTGCGGAAGACCATTTTCTGCAGTTCGGCGGTCGTGCCCTTCGGCGGCAGCCCGGCGGATAAATCCTTTTTGTATTCGGCCACGTGGGGCAGGCCGTAGGTCTGCGGCCGGTCGCCCAGCGTCCGGAACATGATGAACGCGACGAAGAGGCAGAGGACGCCCGGTCCGGCGAAACCGGCGCGCCAGCCGAAGTGGCTGACGAGCGCGGCGCTGAGGATGAAGGTGAGGCCTTCGCCGAGGTTGTGCGCCCCGGCCCAGATGCCGTAACGGGTGCCGCGCTCGCGGTTGCTGAACCACTGGCAGAGCGAGACGACGCTCGGAGCCGAGCCGATGGACTGGAACCAGCCGTTCAGACCCCACAGGATGACGAAGGCGAAGAAGAGGCTGGTGAAGCCGAAGATCAGGTTGACGACGGCCGACAGCAGCAGCGCCCACGACATGAAGCGGGCGATGTTCGCGTGGTCCGAGAGCATGCCGTTCACGAACTTGCCGACGGCGTAGACGTAGAGCATCACCGAGCCGACCAGTCCCATCTGGGAGGCGGTCATCACGCCGGCGTCGAGCAGCGGTTTCTTGGTGACGGAGAGCCCCAGCCGGCAGGTGTAGAAAAACGCATAGGCGAGCACCAGCGTGATGAAGATGCTCCAGCGCTTGCGCTCGTAGATGCGGCGGATCTCCGCCGCGTCCGGCAGCAACGGCCGGTCCGGACCGGTCTTGAAATAGGTGAGGAGGCCCTTGATCATGGAAAACGGCAGGCTCAGATGAGCGCGAGACTGAGGGCCACGACGGCCAGGATGCCCGTGAGGCCGGCAATGGCCGAGGCCACGGTGATCAGACGGTAACCCTGGGAGACCGTCATGCCGGACATCTGGGTGATCACCCAGAAATAACTGTCGTTGACGTGCGAGACCATCATCGCGCCCGAGGCGATGGCGAGGGTCGTCAGCGCCGGGCCGAAGCCGGCGGCCAGACCCATCGACGGCAACAGGTGGGCGACCAGCGAGGCGGTGGTGATCATCGCCACCGTCGAGGAGCCGATGGAGGTCTTGAGCCCGACCGCGACGATGAACGGCAGCAGGATGCTGAAACGGCCCAGGTCGAGCGACGCGAGGCTGTCGCCCACCAGGCCGGCCATCGGAGTCTCGCGCAGCACGCCGCCGAGGGCGCCGCCGGCGGCGGTGATGAGGATGATCGTGCCGGCGTCGCGCAGACCGTCCCCACACCACGTGCCGAAGGCCTCGAGACCGTATTTCCGGACGACAAACCAGGCGAGAAAGACACCGAGCACGAGGGCGGTGTTGGGATCGCCGAGCATGCCGAGCACGGTGCGCAACGTTCCGTCGCCGAGCGGATGGCCCGGCAGATCGGCGATGGACTTGATCGCGATCAGGAGCACCGGGAAAATGATGGGGGCAAAAGCCTGGAAGGCGCCGTAGGCGGGCTTGGCCTCCGCGGCGGCGACGGCCGCCTCCTGTCCTTTGTTCGGATCGACGAAAATGCGCCGTCCGGCGAACTGCGCGTAGGCATAGGTGGTCGCGATGATGGGCACGGTCACGAGCAATCCGAGCAGGATGACCGTGCCGATGTCGGCGCCCAGCTCGCCGGCGGTGGCGATCGGTCCGGGCGTGGGCGGCACGAGGCAGTGCGTGGCATAGAGGCCCATGCTCAGGGCGACCGCGAAGGTGCCGAGGGACTGGCCGGTCTGGCGGGCCAGCGAGCGGTTCAGCGGCGAGAGGATGACGTAACCCGAGTCGCAGAACACCGGGATGGAGACGAGGGCGCCGGTGCAGGACATGGCGAGCACGGAGCGGGCGCGCCCGATGAGCTTGAGCATGGTCTCGGCCATCACGAGGGCGCAGCCGCTCTTTTCCAGCACAAGGCCGATGATGCAGCCGCAGGCGATGACGATGCCGATGTAGCTGATCGTCTTGCCGAAACCTCCCGTGAGCGCGGTGATCGTCTGGGCGGGGGAAAGCCCGCCGCACAGGCCCATGCCGTAGGCGGTGATGATGAGCGCGAGGAACGGATGCATCTTGAACCGCGTGGTCGCGACCACGATGAACGCGATGCCGAGCGCAAGCGCGGCGAACAGGAACGGACCGGTGAGCATTTCGGAGGGTAGTTTGGGGTCAGGCATAGCCCGTCGCCGCGCACGGCGCGGGACGGGGGCAGGTTAGAGGGTCGCCGGTGGCGGACAAGCCCGTGGATTTCACGCGGGATGGAGCCGGGACCGGCCGGATTCGACGATGAACGAGGCCCGCGTGAGGAGCGGGGCGCCCGGGCGGCTGACGTAGGGCACCGTCCGGTAGTCGGTGCGCCACATTGCCGGCGTGACCTCGCAGCGCACGTAGCCGCGCTCGCTGTTGTAGAACTTCACGAACGGGTTTTCCGCCCGCAGGGCCGCGGCGTGATCCGCCCGCTCGCCCCCGTCGCCGCCGGAGGAGATCGAGGTGCCGACGAATTCCACGGCGGCCGGCGGCGCGTCGGGCTGGTCGGCCTCGGCGGGAATTTCGTTGGCCCAGTTGCTGTGGATGTCGCCGGTGAGCACGACGGGGTTGGCGGTGCGGTGGTCGTGGAAATGCCGGAGCACGCGGCGGCGCTCGGCCTCGTAGCCCGACCATTTGTCCATGGCGACCTCCTCGTCCGGACCGGGTTTGAAATCGACGCGGGCCATCATGATCTGTTGCGCGAGGGCGTTCCAGGTGGCGGGGGAGCGGTCGAGCCCGTCGAGCAGCCACTGGCGCTGCCGGTCGCCGAGCAACGTGCGCGCCGGATCCAGCAACGCGGGGCTGGGCGGCTGGAGGTCGTCGCCGACCTGGTCCGACCGGTATTGACGGGTGTCGAGCACATGGAACGAGGCGAGCCGGCCGAACTCGAGCCGGCGGTAAAGCAGCATGTCGGGCCCGGCCGGCAGCGCGCTGCGGCGGAGCGGCATGTGTTCGTAGTAGGCCTGGTAGGCTGCGGCCCGGCGCAGGAGGAACCGGGCGGCCGGATATTCGTCGGGGTGTTCGGCGACCGCGCCGGCGTAGTCGTTGCTGACCTCGTGGTCGTCCCACGTGACGATCCACGGTGCCATCGCGTGCGCGGCCTGCAGGGCGGGATCGGTCTTGTAGACCGCGTAGCGCGCGCGATAGGTGTCGAGCGTCTCGGCCAGCGGCAACCGGTGAGGGCGGATGGCGCGTTTGTCGTCGGCCTTTTCGTAGATGTAGTCGCCGAGGTGGACGACGAGGTCGAGATCCTCGCGGACCATCTGTTCGTAGGCGGTGTAGTGGCCGATCTCGTATTTCTGGCAGGAGGCGAAGGCGAAACGCAGGCGGTCGGGCGCGCTGCCGGCGGCGGGCATTGTGCGGGTGCGGCCCTTGGGGCTGGTTTCGGTTCCGGCCTTGAACCGATACCAATACCAGCGGTCGGGCTGCAGGCCTGCGACCTCGACATGCACCGAGTGGGCCCAGGCAGGATCGGCGATGGCCGAGCCTTGCTGGATGATCCGCGTCAGCGCCTCGTCCTCGGCGATGAGCCAGGTGACGGAGATCGGTTCGGCGGGCAGGCCGCCGTCGGGATCGCGCGGGTGGGGCGCCAGCCGCGTCCAGAGGACGACCCCGTCGGGGGCGGGGTCGCCGGACGCGATGCCGAGGGTGAACGGATAGGACGAAAACCGCGGCGCGGCGGCCACGGCGCCGCGCACGCGGGAGGACAGCAGCGCCGCCGCCGCGAACGACGCGCTACCCGCGAGGAACGAGCGACGCGTGAGCGTCCGCGTGCCGGCAAGCGGGTAGAGCGGCGGAGTCACGGCGGGCGTGAGGCGGGCGGTTCAGAGGCGCCAGTTGATGCCGAAGTTGGCGGTCCACCAATAGCGCTCGGTTGCGCCGTTGCGATTCGGATAACCGGCGTATTCATCGAGCGGCTCCTCGCCGAGATTGATGACGTCGGCGAAGATCGAGAAGTGCTCGTTGAGGCGGTAACTGAGCTTCAGGTCGATGATCTTGCGCTCGGACTGGTATTGGTCGCTGTTGATATCCTCGCCGAAGGCCTTGATGAAGTCGCCGGTGAACGTGTAGCCGACGCGGGCCTGCCAGCGGTATTTTTCATAGTAGAGCGCGATGTTGTAGATGCTGTCGGCCTGCTTCGCAAAGCGCAGCGACTCGGTGGGCCGGCTGAACAACTTCTCCTCGGAATCCACGAGGGTGTAGTTGACGGAGAAGCCGAGGCCGTCGAACGGCGCCGGCAGCATGGTGAGCTGCTGCTGGTAGTTGAGCTCCATGCCGGTGACCTTGCCACTTTCCGCGTTTTCGGGGCGGGAGAAGGCGAGGGTCCGGAAGTTCAGGCCTTCGAACGTGGTGTCGCGCAGGGTGTATTCGTTGCTGAAGACGGGATTGTCGACGTCCTTGTGGAAGAAGCCCACGGAAACGAGGCCCGAGTTCGTGAGGTAGCGTTCGACGGAGAGGTCGAAGTTCATCGACTCGTAGGGCTGCAGGTCCGGATTGCCCTGGCTGACGCTGCCGAGATAGATGCCGGAGCCGACCACGTCCTCCGCGTAGCTGAAGGAGCGGGAGGCGGCCAGATCGGGATAGTTGGGCCGGCCGATGGTGTTGGTCCAGGCGAAACGGACGATCCAGTTCTTGGCGGGTTCGATGCGGAGGTGCAGGCCGGGGAGCACGTTGGTGTAACTGTTCGATTCCGAGAACTTCCGGGGGCCGAGGAACACCCCCCCGACGGTGGGAAACTCGGTGCCGGTGACCGTGCCTTCGCTGCGCTCCACGCGCACACCGGTGAGCAGGGAGCCCCAGCTGAAGTTCACCCGGGCCATGGCGTAGCCGGCGGTGACGTCCTCGTCGATGTTGAAGTCGGTGCCGGTGGAGTCGACGATTTGCGCGGCGGTGTTCGGCACAAAGTAATTCGGATTGGCGGCGTAGAAGGCCTGGACCTTTTGGAGATTGATCTGGGGTGACATCGGCCGGACGCCGTCGAAGAGGACGGGGCCGGGCACCGACAGGTCAAACTGGTCGAGGCGGAACAGGTTGGCGCCTGAACCGGCAAGCCAGTTCACGTTCTCGCGGTCCCAGCTCTTGTCGCGCGAGAAGTATTTGCCGCCGATTTGGAAGATGGTGGAACGACCAAAGAGTTCCTGCTCACGCTTCAGGTCGATTTTCGCGCTGAGATTGTCCTCCTCCTCGGCATCGGAGCGGAAGCGAACCCGGCGGAAAGGATAGGACGCCGCGTCATAGAAGTTGGCGCTCTTGGTCAGGGTCCAGTATTCGGGCGCGATATCGAGCGTGCTCGAGATGTTCGTGCCGGAGCGGAATTCCCAGTCCTGTCGGTTGGGGGTCTGCTTCTCGGCGTTGCCGAGGGCCACGTTGTAGGTGAGGGTGGTGGCGCCGGAACTGCCGAGGGTGTGTTTGCCCTCGAAGGAGTAGTTGGTGATGTTGTGCTCCTGGAGATAGTAACGGTATTCGACCGTGGCCCGGCCGCCGGTGAAGGTCGCGGTCGTCGGCGTGAAGGTGGCGGGGAAGGCGGTGCGCCAGAATTCAAACGAGTTCTGGTTCCGGCCTTCCTCGTCCTTGAAACGGTTGTCGATCGCCCGGAAGGCGAAATAGTTCCGGTCGTCGGGTTTGAACTCCAGGACGGCATTCACGCCCTGGCGCCAGCGCTGCACATCGTAGAGAAACACCGCCTCCTCGGCGGGGAAGTAGATGTCGGCTCCGGTGCCGCTGGCGGCCGCCGGAAACCAGGGGTTGCCGCCGGAACGGCGCTCGGAGATGTAGTGGCGGTAGCTGTAGCTGCCGCCGACGACGAGGCCCCATTTGCCGTCACCGAACTGCCGGCCGTAGGTGAAGCTGCCGCTGTAGGGCATGTCGTTGCTGGGGCCGTTGAACTTGCCGCCGGCCAGCGTGCCGTAGGCGAAGGGCTCCTTGCGGTCGAAGGCGCTGGGCGTGACGATGTTCACCGAGGCGCCGATGGCCTGGTGGTCCATGTCGGGCGTGACCGCCTTCACCACCTCGATGCGGCTGATGAGGTCGGCCGGCACGGCGTCCATCGCCGCACCGCGCGAGCCGGACTCGGTGGAGCCGACGCTGACGCCGTTGATCGTGATGTTGTTCAGGGCGGCATCGATGCCGCGCACGACGATGTAGCGGCCTTCGTTCTGGTCGATCTCGGCGAAGACACCGGGCAGGCGGCGCACGGCCTCGGCCGCGTTGCCGTCGGGGAGCTTGCCGGCGCTGTCGGCGGAGACGATTTCCATGAGGTTGTCGGCAAAACGTTTTTGCTGGAGTGCGCGCGCCTGGCCTTCGCGCTCGCCGGTCACGACGAACTTGCCGAGTTGCACGACTTCGCCGCCCAGTTTGAAATCGGACCGGACCGCCCCATCCGCCGCCGGCACGATGACCGTCTGGCTGACATCGTCATAACCGATGTATGAGGCGACGACCTTGTGCTCGCCGGCGGGAACGTTGACCAAGGTGTATTCGCCGCTCCGGTTGGTGGTGGTCTGGCGGCCCAGCTCCGGAATCGTGACAGAGACATTGCCCAGGTATCCGCTGGTGTTGGCATCGCTGATCTGGCCCGTGATAGTCGCGGCTGAAACCGTCACATTAATCAAACAGAGCCCGAACAGGCCTGTGGCAAGCAAGCGCACTAGAGTTTGCATGGTGATCCAATTTTTGGGTTAGGGTGGGGTAGGAAGCATTGGAGATGAATTGCAAAATTCTTCCCATGTCAATATGCATGATACCCCATATAAACGTAGCTAAAAATACGTTATATTAATAATCACAATATGGTTATGACTATATACAATCGTATAATATAAGGCGGTAATTGCCAAATATCGGCCGAATTATCAAACAGATGGGTTACAGTCTCGCGTCAGAAAGGTGACGATTGAGTAACTGATTCAACGTTTTGCGCTGCCTTACTGGCAGCGCAGCGGCAGCGAAGTTGTTCCGTCGATGGGCGCGGACGAAAGGTCGACTACGCCGAGCTCATGCCGTGAGAAAATGACCGTGTGGTGGTCGGGCTGAGACGTGGGACGAAGCTCGACATACTGTCCCGCGAACGGGCGGCCGACGTGCACCAGCCGCCGCCGAAAGGTGAAGATGCCCTTTTCGGAGACGAGGCGGAGGTCGGCATCGGGTGCGTAAGCCGGCACCGGCAGTTCGTCCGGCAGGGTGCGCGAGCTCGGCCGGTAAAGGGAGATCGGGCTCCGGCGTTGCATCGCCTCGGTCTTGCCCCCGAAGTTGTGTGCTTCGCGCAGTTGCTCGAGCAGGGCGACAGCGGTCTTGGTGGTTTGGCGGCTGGCGGCTTCGGCGAACTGTTCCAGCGGGTCGGTCGCGGGCGCGCGTTCGGCCAATGCGACGCGTTGGTAAGCCGGCAGGCGTGCCAGATGGACGGCGAGTTGCTGTCGCGCGATCTCCTCGGGGTCGATCGCGTGGGTGGTGGGGCCGAAGGAAAACTCCACGGTTACGCCCAGTTGCATCAGCCAGATCGTCAGGGGCGAATGGGCGCGGCACGCCGGTTGCGTCCGCAAGTCCTCGCCCCTCCGCACCCGCATCCGCCAGGGCAGGCCATGCCGCTGGAACATGGTCTTGGTGAAAACACGGAGGGCTTCCTCGCGCCGGACCGTCAACAGCACGGTGCCGAGGATGAATCCGGTGGTCTCATCCTGCAGGATCCCCACGGCGGCGGAAACGCCGTCGGCGAGGGCCACGTCGGAGCCCAGCCGGAGGATCCAGCGGAAATTTGGTCCGGGGTGCATGGCGGCCGGATCAAGCGCCTTGCCGGCCGCGACCAGATCGCGCTGGCGGCGGAGGATCAGGTCGATCGTGCTCGGTGCGGGCAGCGGGGAAATTTCCTGGGCGGCCAGTTCTTCCCGGAGGCGCGCGGCACTCCAGTCGGGATGCGCCCGGCGGGCCGTAAGCACGGCATCCACCACGGCATCAGGCATGCGGCGCGGACTGGTCTTGGGCCGCCGGCTTTGGTGCTGCAGGCCGGCCAGCCCCTTGGCGCGATACCGGTTCAACCACTTGTAGCCGGTCTTGCGGCTGATGCCAAAGCGCGCGCAGAGGGCCGCAAAAGGATCCTCCTTCTTCTCCGCGAGCTCGACGAATTCGCGCCACATGGTCGGCACCCAATCCTGTTCCCGCCCGCCCTGTCAAGCGCGCGGGATTGCCATGACGGCGCCCGGCCACTCCTCGTTGTCGTCTTGCCTTTGCCGTGATGCCGGCTGTTTATCCGCCGGCGAAGCCGCCGCGACAGGGTGCGGCAACTGCGGCGGCCCCTCTTACGATCCATGAAATCCTCTCGTTCCATATCCGTGTTCCGGTCGGGTCTCCTCGCGATGGCGGCGTGTGGTGCGGCTTGGGCGGCGGAGCCCTCGTCCGCCGTTCGTGCCGCCGGATTCATCTACGAGACGGCGCCTTTTCCGCAATGCCATGCCTCGACGATCGTCGAGACCCGCGCCGGCACGCTGCTCACGGCCTTCTTCGGCGGCACCCGCGAAAAAAATCCGGATGTCGGCATCTGGCTTTCCCGCCGCGAATCCGGCCGTTGGAGCGCTCCCGTCGAGGTGGCCAACGGCATCCAGCACACGCGGGAGGACGGCACGGTGGTGCGGTATCCGACCTGGAATCCGGTGCTGTTCCAACCGCGCCAGGGCCCGCTGATGCTTTTCTACAAGGTCGGCCCGACTCCGCAGACCTGGTGGGGCATGCTCATGACTTCCACCGATGATGGACGCAGCTGGAGCGAACCGCGTCGCCTGCCCGAGGGCGTGCTCGGCCCGATCAAGAACAAGCCGGTCGAACTCGCCGACGGCACGATTCTCTGTCCGTCGAGTTCGGAGGACGAGCAGGCCGGCTGGCGCGTGCATTTCGAGCGCACCCGCGACCTCGGCCGGACCTGGGTGCTGACCCCGGCCGTCAACACCCAGGAGGAATTCAACGCGATCCAACCCAGCATTCTCTTCCACCGGGACGGTCGTTTGCAGGCCGTGTGTCGCACCCGCGAGAAAGTCCTGGCCCAGGTCTGGTCCGAGGACGGCGGACACACCTGGGGCCGCATGACGGCGACGGCCGTGCAGATTCCCAATTCCGGCAATGATGCCGTGACGCTCGCCGATGGCCGGCAATTGCTCGTCTATAACCATCATGACGCCGCCACGCCCGAGGCCGGGCGGAACAAGCGCTACCCGTTGAACATCGCGCTCTCCACCGACGGGATCACGTGGAAGATGGTCGCCGTGCTCGAGACCGAGCCGCGCCCGGCCGGCTATGCCTATCCCGCCGTGATCCAGGCAAGGGACGGCCTCGTGCACATCACCTACACGTGGAATCGCGAGCGCATCAAGCACGTGGTCGTCGATCCCGCCCAGTGGCACTGAAGGAAGGCTGCGCTTCCGAGGGTGCGGCATTGCCGCGGTGCGAGTTTCCAGCGCCGCAAAAGCATTAAGGTGTGTCTTCAAACCCGTTTGTCATTCCGAACGCAGTGAGGAATCTCCCGCAGCGAAAGTGATGTTGCCTGTGCACGTCGAGATTCCTCACTGCGTTCGGAATGACCGGAAGTGGAAATTGGTTGGTTTGAAGACACGCCATAGTCCGGGCTGATCCGCACCGCTTGGCGAAGGCGGACATTTCATCTTCGTCATCAATTTGCCCGGACTACATCCCGCTGCGAAAAGTCTGGTGGTCCACCACGCCGCTGGCCCGGACCTGCTTGAGGGCCTTGCCGTATTCTTCCAGCAGGCGCAGGGCGTAGCGGAGTCGCTTGCGCTGGCTCTGGTCCTCTTTGCCGAGATCGGCTGCGTCATCGGCCGCGTTCAGGTTCTGCTCCACGTGGTGGATGATCACGTGCTCGGGAATCCACGCGAGGCGGTTGTTCTTGGTGCCGCTCATGCGCAACTCGGCCACGGGATAGCTGCCGCCGCGACTGGCTGAAACCGTGACGATCAGGCCGGGCTTGTGGCCGATCTCGCCGGCGGTGCAGTTGAGCAAAAAGTTCTTCACCCCGGGTGTCGCCATGCCGCTCCATTCCGGGGTCACGACCACCAGCGCGTCGGCGGCCTTCAGCTCGGCGGAGATCGGATCCCACAGCTCATCGGGGGCGCCGCCCGTCGTCTCGTCCCACAGGGGCAGGGGATTGCCGCTCAGGCTGCAAAGGTGAACCTCGGCACCGGGATGCTCGCGGGTCAGCACCGACTGCACATACTTCGCCACCTTGAGAGTCTGGGCTTCCGCCCGGGGACTGCCGCTGAGAATGAAGAATTTCATGTGCGCACCTATGCCTTAGCTAGGGCTTGCTTGCAAGCGGACCGCGCTCAAACATTCCGCGCCGTGTCCAATTCCTTCGGCCAGTCATTCCGCATCACCACCTGGGGCGAAAGCCACGGGCCGGCCGTGGGCGTGGTCATCGACGGCTGCCCGGCGCGCCTGCCGCTGACGGCGGAGGAAATCCAGGCCGACCTCGACCGCCGCCGCCCCGGCCAGAGCGACATCACGACGCCGCGCAAGGAGGAGGACAAGGTCGAGATCCTGGCCGGTGTCTTCGAAGGCCTGACCACCGGTGTCCCGATCTCCCTGTTGGTGCGCAACGGCGACCAGCGTCCGGGTGCCTACGACGAGATGCGCGAGAAATACCGTCCGTCGCACGCCGATTACACCTATCAGGCCAAATACGGCCATCGCGACCACCGCGGCGGCGGCCGTTCCTCGGCGCGCGAGACCATCGGCCGGGTGGCGGCCGGGGCCATCGCCAAAAAGATCCTCCATCTGGCCAACAAACTCGAGATCCGCGCCTACGTGACGCGCATCCACGACATCGCGGCCCCGGTTGTGGCCGGGTTCCCCTCGCTGGCCGAAGTCGAGGCCAACGCCGTGCGTTGTCCCGATGCCGCCGTCGCCGCAAAGATGATCGAGCGCATCAAGCAGGCGCGCAGCGAGGGCGATTCCGTCGGGGGCGTCATCGAGTGCCGCGTGCGCAACGTGCCCACCGGACTCGGCGAGCCGGTGTTCGACCGGCTCGAAGCCGACCTTGCGAAGGCCATGCTTTCGTTGCCGGCGACCAAGGGTTTCGAGATCGGCAGCGGTTTTGCCGGCACGCTCCTCAAGGGTTCGCAGCACAACGACGCCTTTGTGGCGAAGGACGGCGGGATTCACACCGCCACCAACAATTCCGGCGGCGTGCAGGGTGGCATCAGCAACGGTGAGGAGATCGTCTTCCGCACGGCTTTCAAACCCACGGCCACCATCCTGCAGACGCAGAAAACCGTCGATGTGCACGGCGCCGGGACGGAGTTGCTGGCGCGCGGCCGCCACGATCCGTGTGTGGTGCCCCGCGCGGTCGTCATCGTCGAGGCCATGACGGCGCTCGTGCTGGTCGACCACTGGATGCGCCAGGCGGCGCAGAACCGGACCTTTGGGTTCTGAGCGGCGGCGGGCCGGTGTTCTTGTCTTGTCGGTCGGGGTTTATCCCCGACATGCTGCCGATCAAAGTCGGGCCTAAAGCCCGGCCTACAGCCGATTGAGGCCCAGCCGATTCCATGCCTTGGTTGCATTCCTGACGCTCTTGACGATCTTCGTTTCAAAATGACTCCCGTTTATTTCATCCTCGGCACGCCCGGCTCGGGCCGGCGCTCCATCGTGCGCGACCTGATCGAGAACGGCCTGGCCCCGGAGGACAAGGCGCTCGTCCTGCTCGCCGAATCCGAGACCGCCGATCCCGCGGATGCGAAACTCGCCAAGCTGGCCAACGCCGAGATCCGTCGCTGGCGGTGGGCGGAACCGGTGCTGCCGCCGGTCGATTTGCCCCCGGGCGCGACCGTCTTCTTCATCGCCGACTCACAGGTCAGCCCGATCGACCAGCTGGAGGCGCTCAAGCCCTGGCTGGAGGAGCAGGGCGCCGAACTCGCCCGCATCTTCTGCGTGGTGGACTGCACGCTCGCGGAGAAACATCCGGTGCTGCGCCAGTGGTTCGACGCCTGCATCCATTTTGCCGACGTGGTGTTCCTCACGCGGCGCGAGGGGTTGGCCAACAAGTGGCTCAGTGATTTCATCAAACACTACACGAACGAGCGCTTCCCCTGCCATTTTGTGCAGGTGAAGACCAAGGGGGATCTCGCCACCCCGCTGGTCTGGCTTGATCCCACCGCGCGCCGGGTCTCGCAATACTTTGATGAAGGCGAAACCTACGAGATCGAAGGTCTCGAGACCGACGATGAGGAGGACGAGGAGGATACCGGCCTGTTGCCGCCGGAGCCCTACTTCGTGCGGCTGACCAGCGGCCGCCGCGACAAGGAAGTCCCGGACATCCGCGACTTCCTGCCGGGAAAATAACCCGCCCGAAAATCGGCGGAATACCGACCCACGGTTGCGCTATCATGGGTGGATGATACAACCCGAACCCGCCATGGCCGCCTCCGTCCGCTCCCTGCCCACGCCGCGCACGATGTATCGCGCGCTCTCCCGGCGCGACGCGGCCTACGAGGGGGTTTTCTTCACCGGCGTGAAGACGACCGGCATCTTCTGCCGTCCGACCTGCCGCGCAAAAAAACCCAAGCCGGAAAACGTCGAATTTTTCCCCACCATCAACGACGCCTTGCACGGCGGCTATCGCCCCTGCCGCTTGTGCCGTCCGATGGACGGAACCAAGCCCGTGCCGCCGCTCGTGGAGCAACTGCGCCGCGCGGTGGAGGAATCCGCCGAAGGCCGTGTGTCGGACAAGGATCTGGTCGCGATGGGCATCGAGCCCTCGACCGCCCGCCGCCGGTTCCAAGCCTACCATGGGATGACTTTCCATGCCTACCAGCGCGCCCGGCGCATGGGCCTGGCACTGCGTGACGTGAAAGCAGGCAAGCCTGTCATTGATGTGCAACTGGCGCGAGGCTACGAGTCCACCAGCGGTTTTCGTGACGCGTTTACGCGCATCTTCGGCGCGACGCCGCGTGGCGCCAAGGCCGGCCAGTGCCTGCTCGCCCAGCGCATCGAGACCCCGCTCGGCACCATGCTCGCATTGGCCGACGAGCAGGGTTTGCGCCTGCTGGAATTTGCCGACCGCCGCGGACTCGAACGCGAGCTTGCCGGCCTGCGTCGCCGGTTGAAATGCGCCGTCGTCCCCGGCAGCAACGCGGTCCTGGAAAAAACCCGCCAGCAGCTCGGGCGCTATTTTGCGGGTGAATCACTGACCTTCGATCTGCCGTTGGCACCCGTTGGTTCGGACTTTCAGCAGCGGGTTTGGAGTGAATTGCAGCGCATTCCTGCCGGCCATACCCGCAGTTATGCGGAAATGGCCAAAGAGCTCGGCATACCGAAAGGACCGCGGGCGGTCGGCCGCGCCAACGGTTCGAACATGCTGGCGCTGGTGATCCCGTGTCACCGGGTGATCAACGCCGACGGTTCGCTTTGCGGCTATGCCGGCGGTATCTGGCGGAAGCAGCGCCTCCTCGAACACGAGCGCAAACACGCCCGGCCGGCTTAAGCATCTATCACGGCCCGAATAGGGCGAGTTGTATGATCTGCAGGACGATCCGGACGAATTCCACAACCTGTTGGCCGGCGGAGTGGAGGAGGTGAAACAGCGAGTGCTTTAAGCCGCGTTCGATGCGCCTGTCCAGAGCCTGATCTGATCGGGTATTGTTACAAGATAATGTCTTGCGAAAGATTGCTTCTACGGAGCTGGCCGGATTCTGATAAGCGCCCATTTCAATAGTTTATACAGAGGCCCCGTCCGATTCTGGATAGGATCACGAATCCCGGCCTTCAGCGTTACCATCAATTGTATGTCATTGGCAGTGTATGAAGAGGAGAACGCCACGCACATCATCCTGAACACTTCATTTTGCCCGGGGTGCCGGGACCGAGGCTTAATTTTACATAAGGTTTTAATAACTAGTATGAGGTTTTCGACTTGTCACACGGGTTTGCGCCCCATATCGATCTGATCCGCAACTGATTTTTAGTTGGACGCTTGCGCGGGTCATGCCATCCGCAAGAGTCTGATTAAATCAGAGCACTTGGCCACCTCACACACCGAGCACCCGCATGTTTTTCGCGAAGAAATCGAAAGGCTTTTGCGTCGAGATAGGCGAACATTCGACGCTGTTGGCGCGGCTTGCCCAAGCCGGGGCGCCTTTTCTCGTTGAGGAACTGAAGGAGTTTCCTTCGGGTGACACGGCGGCGATCACTGAGTGGATCAAAGGCACGGACGGGAAGGGCTCGACTGGTTATGCCCACGCGACTTGCGGCATTTATCCCGCAAAGCGGATTGTCCGGCGCCACACCTTGGATCTGAAGAAGATCAAGGAGCCGGCTTATTTCAGCGAGATCTATACGCAACAATTTCGCGTTGAGGCCGACAAATACACCATCCGGGCCATGAACCCCGATGATGGCGGTGATTTTGATACGACCAAGACGACGCAAAAGGAGGCGTTGTTCGCGGGCATGCCATCGGAGGAGATCATTGTGGCCCAGGACAAGTTGCTGGAGCTGGGTATTTATCCCGAACGACTTGAGTTGGGCACGTTGGCCACTCTCGGCGGCATGGTGAATTATCTGAAATTCAAGCAGACCAAGGCGCCGCTGCTGCTGCTGGAAATCGGGGAGGAGATCACCCAAAGCTATATCTTGAGCGCCGAGGGCGTGGACATTTCGCGGCCTATTCCGAGCGGCGTCGCAGCCATGATCCCCGTTGTCCAAAAGGAACTTGGGCTGAAGGACGAGGAGTCGGCCAAGAAGCTCTTCTATTCGAACACCTTTGATTTCACCAGCATGGGAGGCAGCCTCGTCAAAAAACTGCTGAAGGAATTGCAGTCCTCCATCGGGTTCTACGAGGTGCAGACGGGCCAATCCATCGGCAATGTGTTTTGCACGCAGCTGCCGACCACCTTGGGCTGGCTGGGTTCCACGATCGCCGGCTCCCTTGGCGTGACCCCTCTCAAAATGGACATGATGCCTTGGCTCGAGTCCCTGAACATCAAGCTGGCGGAGGGAGTATCTCCGAATCCACCCGATGAGCACTGGGCCGGCCTTTTTGCCCTGATCGCTTCCTACAATCCCACCGATGGCGTTCAACCTGTCACTGCCGAAAAAAAGTGATGCCCAGACGGCGGTCGTCCCGCTCTGGCATCCGAACTTCCGCAACTTTGAACGGTTGCCGGATACCAAGGTCGTGCGCACGACCTTCTTCATCAACACGGCGGCGATCGCGGTGACCCTCGGCCTCCTGCTTTGGTTGGGTTATAACGAGTATCAGATCAAGAATTTTGGGGACCAGATCGCCGATGCGCAAAAGCAGATCGACGACAACGCGAAGCAGAACAAAGAGGCCCTGCGTCTTTCCAAGATATTCGCCGACGAACAGAAGAAATTGGCCGAAGCCGAGGCATTCCAGGTCATTCCCATCGTTCCCTCAGGGTTTATCTCACTGCTGGGTGAAACCCTGCCCAAGGAGATTGCAATCGATTCCGTCGATGGCCGGTTGATCGGGACGCCCGCCAGCCCGGCGTCCTTCCAGCTTCGCGGGATCGTGGCCGGCACGCCCGACCAAGCCAGTGGCATAGCCTCCCAGTATGTGGATATGCTGCGGGCCCATGAAACGCTCGGGGTGGTGTTTGACCCCATCACCTTGAACAATCTCAACCGCGACGCCCGCAGCAACTTCCTGGCTTTCGATATCACGCTCAAGACGAGGACCGGGGCAAAGGAGAAGAAGTGACATGACCTCCGCCGACCTGCTCGCCATGATCAAGAAGCAGCCCATCGGGTTTGCCTGTGGTCTGCTCTGTGCGATTTGCGCCGCGCTGCTTTATTTCCGGGGTGGAGAGATCGACAAGCGTCGGGCTGATCTCGCGGCCAAGTCCGCCGAAGCCACCAAGATCGTGGCGAATGTGCGCAACTCTGAAAAACTGCCCGCCCAGGTAGCCGAGATGCAGGCTCTCTCCAAGGAAATGGAAAGCCGGTTGGTCCGGGCGGGGCAGCTGGCGGTTAACCTGCAGTATTTCTACAAGCTGGAAGCCGAGACGGAGGTTAAGCTCATCGATGTGCGCCAAGGCAATATGCCCAAGGGCGGGAAATCACTCTACACGGGGGTCCCCTTCACGGTCACGGTGCAGGGCTCGTTCAAACAGGTGCTTTCCTTCCTGCAGAAGCTGGAGAACGGACCGCATTTCTGTCGTTTCATCTCGGTCGTCTTTGCCAAGCAAGGCAGCAACAGCGAGGCGAACCGGGCCAGCGCCGAAGCCGCCGGCATCAACCTGAATATCAACCTCGAACTGCTCGGTGTGCCATGATCACCACCTCTCATCGCTTGGGCCGGAGCCTGATGTTGTTGGCTGCGCTGACCGGCATGGCTCTGACCAGCACGGCGCAAACCGATTCCGTCGTTGCGCCCGCGAAGCGCCAGGAATCGATTGATCGGGGGACAAAACTCCTCGCGACTCGCGAAATCACGGTCGTGGCCAAGAATCCGTTCAGTCCCGAGGCATTCAGCGAGGTCATCGGCGGCATGGGGCGCAGTGCGACCAGCGACACACCGGGAGAGGCGGCGGTTCAAGCCACCGGCCCGCGCAATGATCGGGAGCTGGTGCGGGCCATCGGCGCCGGACTCAAGCCCAGCGGCTTTTTCGTCCTCGGTGGCCAGCCTACGCTCGTCTTCGGTCAAAAGCGGGTCAAAGCCGGAGGCACCCTGACTATTACCTTTGAAGGCGCCGAACACACCCTAGAGGTTACCGCCATCACTCCTCCCCACTTTACCCTTCGCCTGAACCGCGAGGAATTTACCCGGACCATCAAATAAGGAACCGAACTATGAGCACACGACGCATCCTCCTCACCGCTCTCACCGCCGCGGCCCTGAGTATTCCGGCCATGGCCCAGTCTGAAACCCCCGCGGCCGAGCCGGCGGCCCCGGCAGTCAGTGTGGAAGGCGCGGCCCCTGCCGCGGCTCCGGTTACCCGTGACAAGGACACCCTGTCCGTCGATTTTCCCGACGAGGACATCAAGACCATCCTCCGCAACGTCGCCGACCTCTTCGAGCTCAACCTCGTGGTGCCCGACACGCTGACCGGCAAGACTTCCATCAAGCTGCGGGATGTCACTTGGGAACAGATTTTCACGGTCGTGCTTTCGCCCGTCGGCTACACCTACATCAAGGAAGGCAACATCATCAAGATCGTCAGCAACGAGCTGCTCCAGCAGGAGCCGGGCACGACCGAGGTCTTCATTCTGAACAACGCCAAGGCGTCTGATATCAAGCCCACCATCGACGGCCTCATTGACGCGGCGGGCGGCGGCAAGATTGTCATCGACGCGCGCAGCAACGCCCTCGTCATCACCGAGCGACCCTCCCGCATGGGCCGGATCCGCGCGATCATCGATCAACTCGACAAGGCCACCGACCAGGTGATGATCGAGTCGAAGTTCGTCGAAGTGACCGATCGCGACATCCGCAACATCGGCGTCAACTGGGCCTCGTTACAGGGCATGCAGTTCGGCGTGGGCGGCATCAACCAGACATTCTCCCGTGATCGCGGCCAGACTTTCAGCAATGGTTCCACCAACAATTCTGGCAACAGCAGCAGTTCCACCAATGGCACGTCGAATTCCAATACTACCGGCACAACCAATTCTAACGTGACCACTGTCGTCGGCCCGACCAGTTCATCCACCACGACGAACACGGGTGGTCTCACGACGTCAACCACCACGAACAACACAGGCTCTCAGCTGCTGCCGCAGACATCGACGAGTGGAACCCCCGCCGTCACAACAACGACCTACACAGTCGTGCCCACCAACACTTCGTCGACTTCGACTACGGTAACTGATCCCTCGTCGCAGACGAATTCCACCAGCACATCTGGCAGCACTCAGACCAACTCTAGCAGCGGGACAACCGGTTCCATCGCTAATACCCTTTCGAACTCGCTGACCAACTCCGTCACCAATGCCGTTAGCAACTTGGTCGGTCTCACCAACACCGGCGGCACCTCGCGCGTCGCCACGGCGGTCTTTTCCGCCTCCGACTTCAACGTCATCATCTCCGCGCTCAAGACGCAGAACAATACCAAGATCGTCTCCAACCCGACGGTCGTGACGCTGAACAACACCGAGGCGATCCTCAACATCGGTCAGGAGTTCCCGATCCCGAGCTACAACTACAATGCCGAGCGCGGCACGTTCGAGGTCTCGGGTTTCTCCTACAAGCCCATCGGCGTCATCCTGAAGGTCACCCCGCAGGTCAACGGAGCCGGTGTCATCAAGCTCGTGCTCGAGCCCGAGGTCAGCCAGCAGAACGGCAGCACGTCCTTCGGCGGCGCCGGCGGCGCCTCGATCCCGATCATCGCCACCCGCAAGGCCAAGACCCAGGTTTCGCTCAAGGATGGCTATACGATGGGTATCGGCGGCCTCATCACCAGTTCGATCAACCACGGCGGCACCAAGGTCCCGGTCCTCGGCGACATCCCGTTCCTCGGCCGCCTGTTCTCCTCCAAGGCCGTCAACGACGAAGCCACGAACCTGCTCATCTTTGTCACGGCCAAGACGGTCAGCGCCGATGGCGCGTCCCCTGAAGAGGTCTTCGATCCCCGCGCCATCGAGGCCATTGGCATGACCCGCGAGGATCTGCCGGGCAACCGCGCCGCCAAGGGCACCGACATGTTCGCGCCGAAGGCGGCCGTGGAGAAAAATTAAACAGTCTCCGGCATTCAGCTCTTTTTCTGGCCGGCGGGTTCCCCCGCCGGCCTTTTTGTGCACTGAGCGGAGTGGGCCTACCACCAGCCGCCTACGAATCCCTGCGCGTATTTGATGACGAAGACCCCAAGGTTCTTGGCGGCATGCGCGGCGATGCACGGCAACAGTGATCGCGTCCGGTTCGCCGGCAGGAAACGCACCGTGTAAAACCACAGCGAGCCGGCGAAGATCATCGCGGTGCTGAACCAGCCCTTGGCTCCGAAATGAAACTCCAGCCCGCCGTCCTTCCACTCCCAGAGGAAGGGATGCATCAGCGCAAACGCCAGGGAAGCTCCGACGATGCCGGCCAGCAGCGCGGTCAGCCCGCGATTTTCCACCACAAGGTATCCCCGAAAAATCAGCTCTTCGATGAAGGCGGCGGCCAGCGTGTAGAGCGCAAAGAGGACGGACACGTGGCTCTGCTGTGCGCTGAGGCCCAAGGCATATTCCCCGCCGGTCTCAACCGCCAGCAGGAGCAGGGCACCGGTCACGGCGATGGCGATGATGCGCCCGCCGGCAGGTGTCGCCCCGGGAAAGGCTTGGGCATGGGGCGTTCCACTCCGGGCCGCCGTCAGGTCGTTCCACCACAGCCCGAGCAGGTAGCCGGCGGCGGCGATCATGCCCGCGAGCAGCAGCGGATTGTCCTGTCCCATGGTCATGACCAAACGCCATTGTGCCCGCTCATGGCAAGGCTGGGCGCAGTATTTGTTAGCCATTTCCGCCAACCCGCATAATTTTCGCGCGATGGCCGGACCTACGCCTCAAACCGCTTCCACCCCGTTGCCGCGTGATTTCGCCGCGCTGTTCCAGCGGGTCGGTCCGCAGATGGCGGCCCTCGACCGCTTCATGCGCGGCCAGGTGGAACTCTTTGAGCCGGAGATCCGCGAAATGGCCGCCTATTGCCTCGATACCACCGGCAAGCGCCTGCGCCCCACGCTGGTCTTTTTCAGCGGCTGGCAGGGAGACGGGGTGGTATCCGACGATCTGGTTCGCGCGGCTGGCGTGGTCGAGATGGTGCATCTCGCCACCCTCGTGCACGACGATATCATGGATCGTGCCGAGATCCGGCGCAACCGGCGCACCGCTTCGCGCGAATTCGGGCCCGATGCGGCCGTGCTGCTGGGCGACGCTCTTTTTTCGCAGGCGCTGCATGTGGCGGCGCAGTTTCCCACCACCGAGGTCTGCCGGCTGGTGGCGGAATCGACCCGCAAGGTCTGCTCGGGTGAGATCATGCAGACGCTGCGCCGGCGCGACATCAACATCTCGCTCGCCGAATACCGCCGGATGATCGATCTGAAGACGGCCGAGCTTTTCCGGGCCTCCTGTTTTCTCGGGGCCAGGTTGTCCGGCGCTGGCGCCGGTTATGCGGATGCGGCGGATCGCTTCGGCCATCACCTCGGCATCGCCTATCAGATTTACGACGACTTGGTGGATTTCGTCGGCGAGGAGCAGCGCATCGGCAAAACCCTCGGCACCGATCTGGCCAGCGGGAAACTCACGCTGCCCTTGATGCTCCTGCTGGAGCGGGTTCCCGCCGCGGAGCGTGATGCGATCATCACCGCCCTGCGCGGCGGCCAACCCTTGGGCCTCGCGGCCAGCCAGCAGCGGATGGAGGAGTTGGGCATCGCGGCAGAAGTGGTGCGCGCCATCGATGCCGAACTGGCCGCCGCCGCGCAGGCGCTCGAACCCCATCGCGGGCAACCCGCCGTCCCGCTCTTGCTCCAGTTGAGTGAAATGTTGCATTCGCAGGTGGCCGCTCTCCAAGTGGCCCGATAATTTGCGTTTGCGTGACTCCAACCCCATCCTAGCCTGTCGTTCTCCGCGATGAATCTGACCAAGGTTTTCACCAAGGCGATCGTCACCTCCCCTGAGCGCCAGCAGGAGGCTGATGCGGATTTCATGGTCGTGAAGAAGGTGCAAGCCGGGGATGTCGCGGCCTTCGACCAACTCATCCTCAAATACCGGGAACGCGTATTCGGTGTCGTATACAATTTGACCGCCAACCGGGAGGATACCTCCGATCTGACTCAGGAAACCTTCATCAAGGCCTTCCAGTCCATCAATCGCTTCCAAGGACACTGCTCGTTCTTCACCTGGCTCTACAAGATCGCGGTCAATACCAGCCTAAGTCACCTCCGCAAGAATCGCTTACGCAGCTTTTTCAGCCTGGAGAAGATCCAGGAAGACGGGACCAATGCCCAATTGCTTGAACAGCTTACAGATAAAAACGGGGCCGACCGGGATACCTACTTGCACGAACTTCAGCAAAAATTGAACGAAGCGATGCAAAAATTGTCTATCCCACACCGAACTGTGATCACACTTTTTGAGATAGATGGCCTCAGCCACTCCGAAATAGCCGAAGTCGTGGGCTGTTCCGAGGGCACGGTCCGCTCCCGACTTCACTACGCCAAGCAATTCCTGCAAGGCGAGTTGGGAAAATATATCCGCTCCTGATCCCCTGTATGTCCGATTCCTCCCAGCGTCCCAAAGTCACCCTTGAGGATCTCTTGCGCCTGAAACGCGCGGAGCGGCCTGACGCTGAGTTCTGGGGGAAATTTGAGCGGGAACTGCGCCAGAAACAGCTCACCGCCTTGCTGCAAAAGCGTCCGTGGTGGCAGGAATTGCCGCAGTTGCTGGCCCGCCGTTCCTACCTGCCGCTCGGGGCCACCGCCGTCCTCGCCTTCACTTTGGTTTCGATCAAATATTACGCACCCTCGCAGCTAGCGCAGGAAGAAACCCGGCTGAATGACTCAGCCACGGTTGCCGGTAATATGACTGTGACGTCCTCGGCGATTTCCCCGGTGACGCCTGTCAGCTCAGCCTTGCTGAATCGCAACGACCAAGCGGTGTCGCGCCTCGATGATCGCACGGCTTTGGCGGCCATGAATGTCGAGATGCCCGCTGCTGATCAGAACATCGAGGTGCAGATGCCCCAGATGGTTGCTCCCAAGGAGATCGAGACGCCCTCCGCGCGTTCGATCGCCGCCAATCTCGCCCGCCTAGAGCAATCCGAGCCCGAACTCATCAATTCCGTTGTAGGCAACCGGCTCAGTTCACCGGCCCGCCTGCAGACCGCTTCCCTTCAGGTCAACGATCTGGCCTCCATGCCGACCAGCGCCTCGAAGCGCAGCCGTCTTCTCGCCCAATACTCCGACCGGCAACTCGCACCCGAGCCGACTGCTCCCGCGATCGTGCGCGAGCGGTTGTCCCGTCGTCTCGGGGATCCCGACCTCTACGATCGCATCAGCCGCCTCGGTGTGCGCGGCGACGCCGTCTCGCTCAAATTCTGAGCCTCGGTTGCGAGGCTCCCGTCTCTGGCCCGCCGTTCCCGGCGGGCTTTTTGTTTTTCGGTGAATGAAACCATGGCGAGGTGACCGTGGCTCCAGGCAAATTCTCTGGAGCGCGGGCGACCCCGCCCGCGAGAAATTGGCAGACGCTCCGGTCTCCTTACTTCTCCGTCACGCAGATGCCGCAGATGTTGACGAAGAAATCCGTGCCTTTGTCGTCCACGAGGATGAACGCCGGGAAATCCTTCACCTCGATCTTCCACACCGCCTCCATGCCGAGTTCGGGATAGTCGACGACTTCGACCTTGGTGATGTTGTCTTGCGCGAGGATGGCCGCCGGCCCGCCGATGCTGCCGAGATAAAAGCCGCCGTGCTTCTTGCATGCGTCGGTCACGGCCTTGCTGCGGTTGCCTTTGGCCAGCATGATCATCGAACCGCCGTGCGACTGGAACAGCTCCACGTAGCTGTCCATGCGGCCGGCCGTGGTCGGGCCAAATGAACCCGACGCGAAACCGGTCGGCGTTTTCGCCGGACCCGCGTAGTAGATCGGGTGCTTCTTCGCATATTCGGGCAGGCCCTGGCCGGCGTCGATCCGCTCCTTGAGCTTCGCGTGCGCGATGTCCCGCGCCACGATCATCGTGCCGGTCAGCGACACCCGGGTGGTCACCGGGTGCTTCGACAGCTCCGCGAGGATGTCCTTCATCGGCCGGTTCAGGTCGATGCGGACGAAATTGTCGTCCTTGAAGGCGCGCAGCTCGGGGGGGATGAAGCGGCCGGGATCCGTATCCATCTTCTCGAGGAAGATGCCGTCCTTGGTGATCTTGGCCTTGATGTTGCGGTCGGCGCTGCACGACACGCCCATCCCGACCGGGCAGCTCGCGCCATGGCGCGGCAACCGGATGATCCGCACGTCGAGGGCGAAATACTTGCCGCCGAACTGCGCGCCCACGCCGCTCTTCTGCGCCAGCTGCAGCACCTTCGCCTCCAGCTCGGTGTCGCGGAAGGCCCGCCCGTGCTCGTTGCCGGTCGTGGGCAGGGCGTCGAGATACTTCGTGGTGGCGAGCTTCAGGGTCTTCATGCAGGCCTCGGCGCTCGTGCCGCCGATGACGAAGACGAGATGATAGGGCGGGCAGGCCGAGGTCCCGAGCAGCTGCATCTTGTCGGCGAAGAACTTTTCCAGGCTCTTCGGGTTGAGCAGCGCCTTGGTCTCCTGGAAGAGGAACAGCTTGTTCGCCGAGCCGCCACCCTTGGCGACGAAGAGGAACTCATACTTGGCGCCCTCGGTCGCGAAAAGGTCGATCTGGGCCGGGAGATTCGTGCCGGTGTTGACCTCCTTGAACATGTCGAGCGGAGCCACCTGCGAGTAGCGCAGATTTTCCTTCGTGTAGCATTCGTAGACGCCGCGCGAGAGCTGTTCGGCGTCGTTTCCGCCCGTCCACACCTGCTGGCCTTTCTTGCCGATAATGGAACAGGTGCCCGTGTCCTGACACATGGGCAGGATGCCGCGCGCCGCGATCTCGGCGTTCTTCAGCAGCGTGAGCGCGACGTAACGGTCGTTGGCCGACGCCTCCGGATCCTTCAGGATGGCGGCGACCTGCTCGAGGTGCTTCGTGCGCAGGAAGAAATTCGTGTCGTGATAGGCTTCCCGGGTGACGTAGGCCAGCGCCTCGGGCGCGACCTGGAGGATCTCCTTCCCGTTGAAGGTGGCGGTGGTGACGCCATCCTTGCTCAGCAGGCGATATTCGGTGTCATCGGCGCCGAGCGGCAGCGGATCTTGATAGACGAAGGGGGGTGTGGCCATGCGGGCACCGTAGCCCAAACCGACCGCATGACAAGCAGCTGCGCCGGAATGTCGCGGCTATAAGCCAGCGTCAGGCGGCCATAAACCGCCGGCATCAAAGGATCTTCAGCTTGGGCAGATCCTGCACGTCGATGTAGCCGACCGGCTTGCCTTTCGCATCAACGGCCATGAGGTCGGAAATCTTGAATTGCTGGAAGATTTTCAAGGCTTCCACGGCGAGGGCCCCGGCTGGCACCGTCTTGCCCCCGTGCGTCATGAAGCCGCTCACCGGTTTGCCCAGGAAACCGGCGCCGCCGGTCAGCGCGCTGCGCCGGAAATCGCCGTCGGTGAAGATGCCGCTCAATCTGCCCTTCGCATCCACCAGGCCCACGGCCCCGGCCTTGGCCCGGGTCATGGCAAAGATCGCCTCCTGCACCGTTGTCCTGGCCTCCTTCAGCACCGGGCAGGCCTCGCCGGTCCGCATGATGTCCTTCACGCGGAGGAGGAGCGTCATGCCGAGTGTGCCGGCGGGATGGTATTTCGCAAAATCCTCGCGGGTCAGGCCGCGGCTTTGGAGCAGCACCATGGCGAGGGCGTCACCGAGCGCGAGCGTGGCCGTCGTGCTGGCCGTGGGTGCGAGTTCGAGCGGGCAGGCCTCACGCGGCGCATGGTAGACGAGCTTGTAATCCGCCCCGCGGGCCAGCTCGCTGTCGGGCGACCCGGTGAGCGCCACGGTCTTCAGGCCGAATTTCTCGAACAGGGGCAGCAGCCGCAGCATCTCGGCGCTGGCGCCGCTGTTGCTGAGCAGGATGGCCAGGTCGCCGGCCGAGCACAGGCCGAGGTCGCCGTGCAAGGCCTGCGTGGGATCGAGGAAGCATGACGGCACGCCGGTGCTGTTGAAGGTGCCGGCGAGTTTTTGCGCGATGTGGGCGTTCTTGCCGACGCCGGAGATGATGAGCTTGTGGCCGGCGCCGACCGCCGCTTCCACCGCGCGCACGGCGGACACGAAATCGTCGTTCAGCACCCTGGCGGTGGCGGCGAGGGCCTCCCGTTCGATGGCGAGGCATTGACGGGCTTGGGCGAGGATGGTGGCGGAATCCAATGGCATCAAAAACTTGTGTTGGCTTGGGGCTCGGGCAAACGTAGCCCCGGCTTCTGTCCGTTCAATTCATTTCCAGCCGTGTCCCGCTCCGCCGTCACCCGCCGCCTGATTCCGCTCCTGTTCCTGGGCGGGTTGCTGCTGGCATTGGCGGGCTGCACCGACAGCGAGCGCGTGTCGTCGGCGGCGGAGGTGGACGAGCCGGGCTACCGGGAAGGGCAGGCCCTGCTCAAGACCGGCCGCCGACAGGAGGCGCTCAATTCCTTCCTCAAGGTCATCGAACGGCGCGGCGACGAGGCGCCCGAATCGCATCTCGAGGTCGGGCTGCTCTACCTGCAGCACATCAACGATCCGCTTTCCGCCATCTACCATTTCAAGAAATACCTCGCGCTGCGCCCCAACAGCCCGCAGGCCCCGCTGGTGAAGCAGCGCATCGACGCGGCCATGCGCGACTTCGCCCGCACGCTGCCGGCCCAATCGCTCGAAAACCGGCCCCAGCGCGTGGACCTGGTGGCCGCGCTCGACCGGCTCAAGCAGGAGAATGAGATGCTCAAGCAGGAACTCGCCGACCTGAAGGGCGGCCGCGCTGTGCCGGAGGCGACGGTGTCCGGAGAGGATGCGCCGGCGGCGCCGGCGACTTCTTCCGGCGGGTTCAATTTTGCGACCGAGACGATTCCCACCGTGCGTCCCCGGCCCGCGCCGGTCACTCCGTCGCGTCCGGCCCCAGCCCGGATTACGCCGGCCGTCACTCCGCCGCCCGCCGCCACCACGCCGGCGGCCGGTGTTCGCCGGCACACCGTCCGACCGGGGGACACGCTCTACAAGCTGGCCCAGCAATACTATGGCAATCGCGCCAAATGGCGCGACATCTACGCAGCCAATCGCGACGCCATGAAAAACGAGACCGACCTCAAGGCCGGCATGAGTCTGAAGATTCCCTGAGAAGGCGTCTAAAAAGCCCTCAGCAGGTAGGGCGGACCGGCCCGGTCCGCCGTGATTTACCCGTAGCGTGCTTTCGCTGAAGGCGCACCGAGCCGGTGCGCCCTACCTTTTTAGACGCCCTCTGAGCTGCGTCAGGATTTCGCCAGCGCCTGCTCCAAGTCCGCGATCAGGTCGCCGGGATCCTCGAGTCCCACGGACAGGCGCAGCAGATCGCCGGGCACGGGGCTGGACGGACCTTCCACGCTGGCGCGGTGCTCGATGAGGCTTTCCACGCCACCGAGGGAGGTGGCGCGCTTCCATAGTTGCACGCGGGCCGCGGTCGCGATGGCGGCGGCCTCGCCGCCCTTGATCCGGAGCGACAGCATGCCGCCGAAGCCGCCGGACATTTCCCGCGCGGCCACGGCATGGCCTTGGGCCGACGGCAGCCCGGGGTAGAGGACCGCGAGGATCTTCGGATGCTTGGCGAAGTGCTCCGCGATCTGTTGCGCGGCGCGGCAAGCGGCCGGCACGCGCACGAACAGGGTCCGCATGCCGCGCAGCAGCAGCCAGGCCTCGAACGAGCCCAGCACCGCGCCCATGTCGTGGCGGATGGACTTCAGGCGTTTCCAGAAATCGTCGTCTCGCGCCGTCACCAGCGCGCCGGCGATGACATCGGAGTGGCCATTGAGATATTTGGTCGCCGCGTGCATCACGATGTCCGCCCCGAGCGCAAGCGGCCGGGTGAGCACCGGCGTGGCGACGGTCGAATCGACGGCGAGCAGGGCGCCGGCCTGATGGGCCAGTTTCGCGGTGGCGGCGATGTCGGTGACGATCCACGTGGGATTGGCGGGCGTCTCGATCCAGACGAGCCTGGTCCGGCCCGGCCGCAGCGCGCAGGCGAGGGCGGCCTGATCGGTGGTGTCGACCAGCTCGACGTCGAGCCCCCAGTCCTTGGCGAAACCCTGCAGCCAGCTGCGCAGGCCCCAATACATCACCGTGGGGGCAACGACGTGGTCGCCGGGCTTGAGCGCGAGAAACACCGCCGTGGCTGCCGCCATGCCCGAGCTGAAGAGCATGGCGCCTGCGCCTTGTTCCAGATGATTCAGCAACGCCTCCGCCTGGTCGAAGGAGGGATTGTCGGCCCGGATGTAGCCGCGGCCGGAACGATACTGGTTGTCCTCGTCGCGGAGGTAAGTCGTCGAGGTGTGGATGGCGGGCGTGACGGCGCGGGTTTTCTCGTCCACCCAGCCGAGGGCCTGGGCCGCGGCGCTGGCGGGCTTGACGTGTTTGGGATCCATCGCGGCAGCAAAGGGCAAATCCCGCGGGCTGCAAAGGCCGAATCGGTCTCCGCTGGCGGGGGCGATTGCCGGAAATGAATCTGGCGCCGTTTGCACGGCGCCAGATTACCAACCGTATGACTAACGTTCCAAGATCACACTGTCTTGGAAAACTTTCGCGGTCCCCGGGAGAGGTATTCGTCGAACCGCATGGCGATGATGCGGCGGAAGAGTTCTCCCATCGGGGTGATCTCGAAACCCTCGGCATCCTTCTTCAGCAGGCCGTCGGCCTCGAGGTCGGCCAGCGAGGCGATTTCCGTTGCGTAGGCTTCGCCCACGTCGAAGCCAAGGCGCCGGGAGAGCGCGGTGAAATCGACGCGGCTGCGGCACATGATGTCCATCACGAGGGCGCGCCGGTTCTTGTCCTCGGGGCTGAGGAGGAAGCCGCGTTCGAGCGGCAGCTGGCCGGCGTTGAGCGTCTTCTGATACGCCTCAAGATCCTTGTGGTTCTGGCGAAACGAGCCGTCGGTCTGTGAGATCGAGGACATGCCGAATCCGTAGAGCGAGGCGCCGGCGCGCGTCGTGTAGCCTTGGAAATTACGGTAGAGGGTTCCCTCGTTGTGGGCGATGGCGAGCTCGTCGTCGGGCCGGGCAAAGTGGTCCATCCCGATGTGCACATAGCCGGCGGCGGTGAGGGCCGTGGTCGCCAGTGTGAGCATGGCGAGCTTGGCCTCGGTGGTCGGCAGCTGCGCGCGGTCGTCGAAGATCTTCTGCGCGGGCTTGAGCCACGGGACATGGGCGTAGCTGAAGACGGCGAGGCGGTCGGGATTGAGCGCGATGATATCCTCGAGGGTCTTGGCGAAGGATTCCGGCGTCTGGAGCGGCAGGCCGTAGATCAGATCGACGCTGACGGACTGATAGCCGGCGTCGCGAAGCCACTTGATGGCCTGGGCGGTCTGGGCGAGGGGCTGCCAGCGGTGGATGGCGATCTGGACCTCGGGGTTGGTGTCCTGCACGCCGAGCGAGGCGCGGTTGCAACCGAGGCGGCGGTAGGCCTCGACGTGCTCCTTGGTCAGGCGGCGCGGGTCGATCTCGACGGAGATCTCGGCGTCGGCTGAGAATTTGAACACCGAGTTGATGGCGCGGCTGAGCCGGTCGATCTCCTCGGGGGGCAGGAAGGTCGGGGTGCCGCCCCCGAAGTGCAGCTGTGTGACGGGTCGCGCGGTGTTGAGCAGCGGCTGGGTGAGCGCGAGCTCCTGGCAGAGCAGGTCGACATACTCGCCCGCGGAAGAACGGCGCCGCGTGATCACGGTGTTGCAGCCGCAATACCAGCACAGCGACTCGCAGAACGGCAGGTGGAAATAGAGCGAAAGAGGCCGGGCGGGATCGCGGTTGTCCGCGGCGATCTCGTCCAGGAGCGCGGCACGGTCAACGTCAGCCGAGAACTGCGGCGCCGTCGGGTAAGACGTATAGCGCGGTCCGGGGATGTTGTATTTTCGAACCAGCTCGAGGGCGGGTTCGACGGTTGGTTGGACGGTGTAGCGTGGAGACACCATAATGCGGAAAAGATAGCCGATCCACCCATGGCCTACTGCGCAGATCTTGCGCAAGAAGAGGCAACCTTTGAGGTAAAAACGGCTCGGCCGGCAAAATATGCCCAGCCCGACATCCGGATACTCCATGGAGTCTGGTTTTGCCAACGGTGGAACGCGGCCTCTGGACGCGTTTCAGGACGTGCGCATCGGAGCAACGTGTCCGGAGGTCACGTTCCACCCTCGGAGCCAAGGAGTTGCTGTTTATCCGGCGAAGAAACCTGAAATCTTCTGCAGCGTCGCCACCAGCCGGTCGATCTCAGCCTCGGTGTTGTAGAGGTAGAAACTGGCGCGGGAGGTCGAGCTGAGGCCCAGCTTCTTCATCAGCGGCTGGTTGCAATGGTGACCACCGCGGAGGGCGACGCCCTCCTGGTCGGCCATCGTGACGACGTCGTGGGCGTGCACACCCTTGAGGTCAAAGCTGACGACGCCGCTGCGGTGATGGGCCGGGCCGAGAATGCGGATGCCGGGCACCTCGGCTTGCAACCGCGCATAGGCCGCGGCGGCGAGCTTTTCGTCGTGTTGCGCGATGGCTTCGCGACCGAGGTCGTCGAGGTAATCCATGGCGCGGGCGAGCGCGATGACGTCGGCGATGTTGGGCGTGCCGGCCTCGAACTTGGCCGGGGCGGGGGCCCACTTGCTTTCAAAATATTCTACGCTCGAAATCATGCTGCCGCCGCCGCGGTAGGGCGGCATGGCGTCGAGCAGGGCCTTGCGGCCATAAAGCAGGCCGACGCCGGTCGGGCCGCACATCTTGTGGCCGGAGACGGCGAGGAAGTCGCAGCCCATCGCGCGGACATCGAGCGGCATGTGGCCGGCGCTCTGGGCGGCGTCGACGATCGTGAGCGCGCCGACTTTCTTCGCGGCGGCGCAGAGCTCGGCGGCGGGGTTGATGACGCCGAGGGTGTTGGAGACGTGCGTGAACGCGAAGATCTTCACTTCGGGCGTGAGCACCTTGGGCAGTTGGGCGAGGTCGAGCAGGCCGGTGTCGCCCGGGACGATCGGCAGGTAGCGCAGCTTGGCTCCGGTGCGGCGGGCGAGCAGCTGCCAGGGCACCAGATTGGAGTGGTGCTCCATCTCGGTGAGGAGGATGACGTCGCCGGGCTTCAGGTTCTCATCGCCCCACGCGTTGGCGACGAGGTTGATGCTGTCGGTGGTGCCGGCGGTGAAGACGATCTCGCCGGACTCGGACGCATTGAGGAATTTCGCGGCGCGCTCGCGGGCGGCTTCGTAGGCGAAGGTGGCGCGCATCGAGAGCGCGTGGATGCCGCGGTGGACGTTGGCGTTGTCCTTCAGGTAATAATTCGAGAGCGCGTCGATGACGCAGGTCGGCTTCTGCGACGTGGCGGCGTTGTCGAGGTAGACGAGCGGCTTGCCGTTGACCTGCTGGTCAAGGATCGGGAAGTCGGCGCGGATGTTTTTCCAGGCGGCATTCATCAGTCGGAAGTTTTCTCCGTGGTGACGAGCGTGGCGTCACCCTTGGCGGCGTTGAGGGCGGCGTGCCAGCCGAGCGTCGCGCACTTGATGCGGGCGGGGAACTGGTGGACGCCGGCCAGCGCGGCGAGGTCGGACATGTCGTCCTCGGCGACCTGGCCGGTGGTGACGAGCTTGTGCACGCCGGCGTAGATCGCCTCGGCCTCCGCGATGGTTTTGCCCTTGAGGTTGATCGTCATGAGCGAGGTGCTGGCCTTGGAGATGGCGCAGCCGCTGCCCTGGAAGCTGATGTCGGCGATGCGGTCGCCCTCGAGTTTGACGTAGACCGTCATCTGGTCGCCGCACATCGGATTGTTGCCGGAGCCGACGCGGTTGGCCGTGGGCAGGACCGAGTAGTTCCGCGGGCGGCGGTTATGGTCGAGGATGACGGACTGGTAGAGGTCGGTGAGGTCTTGCATCGGCCGGTGAGGGAAAGGCAGAGGCTACTTCAACGCCTCGGTTTGGCAAACAGAGTTTCGAGCATAAGCTTGAGTGCGATTGAGGTGGAACCGGTCCTCCGGACCGGTTTTCAGGACGAGCGCCAAACAACCGGCGGTTCCACCTCACGCCGGCGCCAGCGGCGGCGTGGTCATCCCGGTGGGCGGCGGCACGACCTGCAGGATGCGCGTGATGAGCTTGCGGACACGCACGACGCCGACGATGCGGCGGCTCTCCTTGTCGGCGACCACGGGGAGGATCTTGAAGTTCAGTTCGCGGAAGGCGGAGGCGGCAACCAGCGTCGAGTCGGTGGCGGCGAGCACGCTCGGATCCTTCACCATGAAGTCGGCGAGCGGGGCTTCCGGTTTGGTGCCGTTGCTATGCGCGTGGAGGAGGCCGGTGAGAGTGATCAGGCCCTCGAGACGATCGCTTTCGCCGGCAACCAGAAAGAAGTCCGACGAATTGCGCGCGAATTGGTGCGTCACGGCGAAAAGGTTGTCCGTTGGCTTCAGCAGCGGGGTGGGGGCGGGCTCGATGAAATCGGCGAGAGGCAGCTGGCGCAGGGCGGCGAGCACGGCCGGGCGCTCCTGCCAGACGGCGGGGGAGCGGCGGGTGATGGCGGCGGTGAGGGCGTTGCGCAGGGGAGCGAGCGACTTGGAAATGGTGGTGAAGACGTTCCGCCCCATGATGACGACCTCCAGCGGCGTGCGGGCGCGGGCTGAGGCGGTGCGCGGCCGGTTGTTGAGGAGGGCGGCTTCCCCGAAGAAATTGCCCGCGCCGAGCGTGGCGATGACCTCGCCGTCAGGTTGCTCGGGCGAGGTGCGCACGATATCGACCTCGCCTTTCTCGATGACGTAGAAGCCCGACGGCGGTTCGCCCTGCCGGATGATGTAGTCGCCCGGCTCGTAGTGCGCGTGCGAGACGCGGTCGGTGACGTCGGTCTTGATGCAACTGAGGTCGCGCGGGAACACGAGCAGCCACGCCCAGTCGAAGCCGACCTGGATGCGGCGCGACCACGACGGGAGCTTGAAGAGGTAGACACCGCGCCAGGTGAACCACGCGAGGAAGCCGGAGAGCCGGAAGCCGAACATCTCGGCGACGGCGCTGTGTCCGCCGATGGAACAGAGCTGGCCGAGCACCTTGAAGGCGAAGGGGCGGGTCGGTTCGCCGCCGATGACGCGGACGATGTTGTCGGCGCATTGCCGGCCCTGGCGCTCGGCGAACTGGCCGGTGGGCGGGGAGGGCTGGCCGTCGTGGGCGTTGAGGATGGCCGCGCAGTCGCCGATGGCCCAGACGTTGGGACTGCCGCGCAACCGCATGTCGGGATCGGTGAGCAGCCGGCCCTTTTCCTTCGGTGTGTCGAGCCGGGCGACGACCGGTGCGATGGTGCTGCCGATGGTGCACACGATGGTGCCGCCGCGCACGAAGTCGTCCTTCAGGCCCACGCCCTCGCCGGTGGCGAGCATGACGCGGGCGTTGAGCTTCATGGTGACACCGGCCTTTTCCATCTTCTTCCGGGCAAACTCGCGGAGCTGCGGACTGATTTCGGGCAGCAGCTGTTCGCGTGAGTGGATGAGGGTGACGCCGACATCCTCGTCGCGGATGTTGGCGTAGAAACGCAGGCTGGAGCGGACGAGGTCGTTGATCTCGCCGGCGGTCTCGACACCGCTGTAACCGCCGCCGACGACCACGAAGGAGAGATACCAGCGGCGTTTCACGGGATCGTCGCAGACCTCGGCCTTTTCCATCTGCTGCAGGATATGGGTGCGCAGGACGGCGGCATCGCCGACGGTCTTCAGGGGGAAGGCGTGGTCGGCCATGCCGGGGACGACGTTCAGGTTGGAAACATTGCCACAGGCGATCACGACGTGGTCGTAATCAAGGTGGCGCGCCTGGCCGTCGTGTCCTTCGAACTCGAGGCGGGAGCCGGCCAGGTCGATGTGGCGGACCTCCTCCGTGCGACATTGGACGCCCGGCAGGAGCTGGCGGAGCGGCACAATGACGTCGTCCAGGCTCAGGGACGAACCCACGGCATCGGCCAGCAACGGGCTGAACACGAGGTGATTCTCCTTGTTAAAGAGAATGAGTTCCGCATCGCCGTTTCGCAGTTGGGCGGAGAGGGTCTGGGCACACTTCACCCCACCGAAGCCTCCGCCGATGATGACGATGCGTTTCTTGGCCATGGGGTCGGGACAGGCGGGAGTTTGGGGGGAGGCAGGGGGAAGGCAATGCGGGTTTGGCCCCGGAAAGGAATTTCCGTTGACCGGTGACAGGGGAGCACCCTTTATTCGCCCTCCCTTGTTTACCCGGAGAGGTGACAGAGTGGTCGAATGTGCATGATTGGAAATCATGTGTAGCCGCAAGGTTACCGAGGGTTCGAATCCCTCCCTCTCCGCCACTTTCATATTTTAGCGAACCAAGCGGCCGATCATTCAAATCGGCGCAAGTCGCTGAAATTGAAAGGGCACGCGAGTAAGTGGGTTTCAGCGGAACTGACCGAGGTTCGGTTTTTCGCGGAAAAACGAGGATGAAAATCGCACGAGCGCGAGCGTCGTGTGCGCTGCCGTTAAAATCCTTCCGTTGATTTCCGCGCGGGCTCTGCGAAACTTCTCGTCAGCAAAACGTCGCTATCAAATCGGATCAGGCCGCCGGTTTCCCGACGCAAAAGGAGAACTAAAATATGCCTGCAATCTCAGCCTCCGTTCCGTCCGTTTCCACGGGCTCGTTGCCCGTCGGAATCTATGCCCGCGTCTCAACCTTCAACCAGGTCGGTGGGCGCTTCGACTCCTGCGAAAGCCAGGCGGTCATGTGCCGGGACTACCTGAACAAGCACGCTGCCGCGGAAGGCTGGCACGAATTCATCACCCTCACGGACGCGGCGTATTCCGGGGCTAACCTGAACCGACCCGGGATGCAGGCGCTGATGCACCATATCGAAGCCGGCCAGGTCAAGGTGGTGCTCATCTTCAAGCTCGAACGGGTGCTGCGCAGCACCCACGAATGGGCGCCGTTCCGGGCCTTCCTCAAGAAGCACGGCTGCCGGCTCGTGAGCGCGACCGAGGACCTCTCCGAGGAGACACCATCCGGTCGGCTCAAGAACAACATCGTGATGAGCGTGAACGAATATGAGCGCGACAACACCTCCGAGAAAATCCACCTGAAGCTGGTCGAGCAGGCCAAGCGCGGGATGTGGACCGGCGGCAACGTGCCCTACGGCTACTCCTACGATGCCGAACTCCAGGGTCTGAAGCCGCTGCCCGAGGAGGCCGCCGTGCTTCGGCGCATCTTTGAACAGGCCGCCCAACTGGTTTCGCTCACGGACATCGCCAACGCGCTCAACGCCGAGGGCCGGCGGACGCGGGCCCGCGTCCGCCAACGCCGGGATGGAACCAAATATGCCATCGGCGAAAAACGCTTCCGGACAGACATTCTGCGCCGGCTGATCCTGCGGCCCCTCTATGTCGGTCGGGTGCGAATGCACGGCGTGGAATACCCCGGTCAGCACGAGGCCATCGTGAGTCAGGAACTGTGGGAACGTGCCAACGCGGCGATCACCCAAGCGCTCCAGCCGGCCCGCTGCCGGCTGCGTGCCCGGGACAAGAATTTTCATGTGCTCAAGGGCATCGCCATCTGCGGGGGCTGCGGCCGGGCGATGGTCCCGAATGCCAGCGGCAAGCGGGACCCCTCGGGCCAGCTCTACCGTTACTACACCTGCGGCCACGCCCACAAGGAACGCGGGGACGCCCGCTGCCCGGTGCGGCACGTCTCAGCGTCCGCTCTCGAATCCGCCGTCATCGGTTTTTTAGCGGAATGCAGCCAGCACCCGGACGTCCTGCGCACCACCTCCGTGCAGGCTCAGCGCCGGAGCGAAGCCGAACGGGCTCCCTTGCGGGCGAAGCTGACCGAATTGGACCGCACGCTCGCCGAGCTGACCCAGCAGCTCCGACACTGTGCGCAGGCGGTTGCCCGCGGCGGCATCGACTTCCTCGGTGACGAACTCCGGCAGGAGGCCGCGGCCCTGCATCAGAAAAAGCAAACCCTCTTCGTCGAGCGCGAGCAGGCACGGCAGGATCTCGCGGCCTGCGAACAGCGCTCGCTCGACCCGGAGCGGGTTCGCCGCTCGCTCGCCCGATTTGGCGAACTGATGCCGACCTTGTCGCCGGAACAGCAGCGCGACTTGCTGCTGCTCTTCCTCGAAAAGGTCGAGGTCCGGCCGGCGGTCAAACCGGCCCCGGATGCTTGCGCCCGGCACATTGAGCTGCGGCTCAAGGTGCGGGTGCATCGGCTGATCGAAGGCATGGAGGAACGGCTCGTCATCGACGCGGGCGACCGGGGCGCCTTGCCGGTCGTAGCGGCGAGCCGGCCGCTCCTCCTGCAAACCGAGGTTGCGGTGCGCCAGGCCGGTGGGGTAGCGCTTCTGAGTCCCTTCGCGCGGACCCTGCTCACGTCCAAACGCGCGGTGGCTCCGCGGCCCGTGCCCGTTCCGGTCCAGCACCCGCTGCACCGTGCCCGGGCTTGGCAGCGCCGGCTGGAGGCCGAGCCGAAGCTCAAACGGATCGACCTGGCGGCGGCCGAAGGACTGACGCCGGGCGCCATCACCCATCACATGAAGCTGCTGCAACTGGTGCCCGTCATTCAGGAGCGGCTGCTCAATTTGAGCACGCCGGCGGAACTGCGGCGGTTCAGCCTGAACCAGATGAAGGCGCTGGCAGAGCTTTCACCGGACGAACAGCTCCTGCGCTTCGCCGCGCTGGAGAACGCCTCTTAATTCGCGCTGTATTCGGTCCGCAGCCGGTAACACGCCGGCCGGCTGCGGACCTCGACCCGGCACAGACCCGCGGCGCACAGTCGCGCGAGTTTTTGGGCGGCGGCGGGCGCGGCCAGCCCGAGGGTCGTCGCCACCTCGCGGGCATTTACCCGGCCGGCGATGCGCAGGTGCATGATGATCTGCCGCTCCCCTGGATCGGTCACGAGTTGGATCAGATCGAGTGGAGTCACCTCATACTTCAACTGAGCGGCCACGTCATCCGAGCCGGCGAGCGCATTTAGCCGCGGTTGCTGCTCGAAGCGGCCGACGGCGATGGCGAGCAGTGCGCCGATGCGGCCGAGCACCTCCTCGTCGCTCAGGCGGTCGAACCGCCGGGTATCAAGATAGTCCATCTCCAGTCATCCTCGGAGGCTCACATTCCCATTCGCGGGCCGTTCGATGGGCGTTGCGGAGAAATCGCCACGGACGGTGCCTGCTGGTCCTTCCCGGCTTCACAGGCGACATAGATCGTCCTCCGGTCGCGCTGAATGGTCACCTTGCGGTAAGGATTGGTCATTTCCTCCACATCCTCCGCCAGCAGCAGATGAACCGGGCAGCCCAGCAGCCGGCCCATATCCTTTTCCATGCTGAAATACCGCATGCCGGGAATCTCGCGGAAAGTGGCGATGAGATCCACGTCACTGCCGGGCCGGGCATCGCGGCGGGCGACGGAGCCAAATAGGTCCAGCCGAACGATCCCGTGCTCGCGGCAATACGGCTCCAAGCGGCGGACGATTTCCTCGACGGGAGGCGGCGGGAGCTTTTGCTTGCGCCGCACCCGGCCTTTAGGCGCCAAGGCTCCGCTCGCTACGCGAGTCGCGTTCTGGCGGGCTTTGGACTTGGTGGCGGTGCGTAACATGAGAGAGGAGCCTTGCCGGGGAGACGCTGAAACCAAGGCGGAAGTTCCTCCGCGAGTGGACGAGCCGCGGCTCCGGACCTGAAAAGCGGGGGACAATTGCATGGGCCGCACCCTGCGGATTTTCCGGTAAAAATAAAGCCCGTGAAGCGCACACGCACCCCCGGCCGTGTGCGCTACGCTCTGGCTGCTCAGAGGATTTGCAACGGCCAGGTGCCGGCTCGTTCCGTGACCCACGTCACGGTTCCGGTGGCCGTGTCGATGATGATGTGATTCGGGATCGCGGCCACTTCGTCAAAGGTAGGGTTGAGCGACCAGGCCGGACCGCACCGGCCTCGCCAGGATTTCGGTTTGTGCAGGTGTCCCGACAGGACGATCCACGGCGGCCGGGCCGCCGTAGTCAGCGCTCCGGCCAACAGCCGGCAGCCGTTGTCGTTCCCGCCGGTCCCACCCATGCCGGTGGCCGCCAAAGCCGGCGGCACATGGTGCAGCAGAATCCACTTCCCGTGGGGGCCTGCGGTCAGACCGGCGGGAACCGGAAGGGATGGCAAAAAATGTAGTAGTCGCCGCAATTGGCGCCCTGGCCGTCGACCGTCACCGCGGGTCGCGCCATCTGGTCCAGCCAACCGCCGTGGGCGTCAGTATCCACCACTCCGTCACTGTCCCACCAGTCATGGTTGCCGGAACAAACGAACAAGCGGCCGGGGAATTCTCGCAGCCACTCCCGTGTCCACTTTGCCTGTGCCCGCAGAGAGGTTTTTGCGGTGCCAAACATATCCAGCAAATCGCCCGATAGGCAGACGGCATCGTATCCGCGGGCCTGCTCAGCCACCCACACGAACCAGTTTTTCCGGAAATGCAGGTCGGAAACGTGCAGCAGTTTCATGGGGGCGGTGGCAGACCTCAGGTGCCATCATTCGCTTCCAAGTCGAAAAAATCCAGGGCTACCCAACCGATGGCCCCTGGCGTTGGCGAGGTCCGGAAGTGAGCGCGTGACTCACTTCCGCCGCCTGGAGTATCGGCACCTGAGCCTGATCCGCAAATTCTCGCCAGCGGGCCACGCTCGCCCGCACCTGCTCGATGATGCCTTCGGCCTGGCGGCGGGCGAGGCCTTCGTTTTCGGCCAACGCCAGCAAATGCTCCACCCCGGCGGCCCGGCGTTCGCCCAGGATCGCCATACCCCGCTCGGGCAGCTGCTGGGCGCTGGAGAAAGTAAGGTCGTAGGCCGGTCCGAGCTGCCACTTTCTGTTCCGATACAGAAAGCCATGGTTCTTGCCATGATCGTCGCGATTGCTGGCGACCACATTGAACGCCGCCCGCCGGAACGCGCGCCAGACTTCGCCCTCGTCCTGCGTGAGGCGCCGCGCAGCCCGCAGGAAGGTTTCGTAATTCAAATCGCCGCCGCCCATGTGCAGCATGGCGGCGAGGGTGTGATGATGGATGCGCTCCGCACCTTCGCGGTCGAAACGTTTCACCGCGAAGTGCCGTTGCACCTGGTGGCCCTGTTTGGTTTCCAGCAGCCGCGTCTCGGGCATCTCGACGCCGGCCGCACGCGCCATCAGGGCATAGGCCTCCTCCATCGGTCCATGCGAGTTGTCGGGACTGGTGTCGAATTTCACGATCCAGGCGTCATGGGTCGTCGGCACCTCACCGGCGCCGGCGAGCGTGCGGGTCGAGCCTTTCCGCGACAGGGCGATCAATGCTTTGGGGCGGGCGCCGCCGGCAGATGAGCCGACGCCCGCCAGCACGTTCAGGTCGATTTCTCCGGCCTGCTCCGCCCGCATGGCCGCGGCTTGCAGCGCGTCCAAGGATACGGCGGTCCAAGGATGCTCGGCCGCATCCCGTGCCGGTTCATAGGTCAACGCCCCCATGCCGTGGGCGCCGACAAAGGCGAGCATCGCGAGTGGCGTCACCTGGTGCTCAGCGGTCCCCTGCTGTCGAAACCACTCCAGCATCACGCGCCGGCCCCACGCATCGGGCAGGGAATCATCAAACAATCCGGGCAATTTCTGGCCGCCCCGGGTCTGGACGCCGGGCCGCAGGGGCAGATTGAACGGGGACAATTCGTGGCCGGACGCCAAAAAGGGCGCAGCATATTCGAAGACGATCCCGCCAGCGCTATCCGCAAGCGTGCCGACTTTATCCCCCAGGTAACGAATGGTGATCTGGCTCATGGGCGTCGCCGGCTCCCGCGTTTCCGCTCCGGCTTCACCACATCCGCCAGCGTCATGCCCGCGTAGTCCGGCTCACGCGCGATGCGGTCGAATTCATCCAGCAGGCCCAGCATGTCGAGCACCTTCAAAAGCCGAAGGAGTGAAATCTTGCCCGTGCGCTCGAACAGGACATAAGTTGCCTCCCTGATCCCCGCCCGCCGGGCCATTTCCGCTTGGGTCCAGGCGCGCTGCAAGCGCCGAGCTCGAACCCGTTGGGCGAGTTCGGCGGCGACTTCCGGAGCGCTTCTTAGCGATAACATAGAAACGACTATCGCCACATTGTGCCGATAGTCGATAGTATATTACCGTTTATTGATAGCTAGTGAGACCCGCTGAATAGATCCCCAGCCGCGAAATTCGCTGCGAGCCTCAGCCCAGCGCCCAGGCGACAATCTGACGGCTGGAAAATTCGATGGTCCCGATTCGCAGCATGAGCGCTTGCCTCGTATCCAGCGGCAAATCCGGTGCCTGCGCCAATTCCAGCCTGCCCTGCAGCCAGGGCAATTCGCAATCACGCAAGTCTACGCGCACCCTCTGCCCCAGCGGCAGGTGCCAGAGGGCACTGACATGCTCTCGGAAGTCCCCGAGGGGATCGGCGAGGTGAGCCATGCCATCGGCGGCACCGACCAGAAGAAATTCCAACTGATCGGACGGAGGGACCGAGTCTGAACCGGGCGCCATCATGTTCCGCATGACGGCGGAATGGAGCCGACAGCACAAGGGTTGATTCGATCTCGGGCGATGTGCATCAGCCCGTGTGCTGGTGCGGCCGCATAGGTTCCGTCTGATGGTTCAACACGGGCGGCGATTTTAGCACGGTTGTGCCGGGGCTGGGGGCGGCCGGAGCCCCCAGATAGGTGTGCCGGCCACCGGGGCCGGACACGCCGTGGCAGCGCATCGGGAGCGATGTGCGGAGCTCCGGCGACTCCCCAAAACGTCCGCCCACACCACGAACCAGCCCCGTCCCCAGCAAAGAGCGACTCCCGGGCGCGGCGTGCGGAACGATGCTCACCAACAGATTTTCATCAGGTTTATTTTCGCGCTGCCATGACCAGTAGCGCTGGCCATTAGCACCATGAAATAAACCGCGCTGCGAACGCCGGGTGGCATGCTAGCCACGGGCGTTTCCGCCCGCCACACCCGGGCGAACTGCGGGTGGTCGGGGTCGGCAAGCGGGCCGAGCCCCGACCTCCCGCAGTCGTTCCCGGGCCATCGCCGGCCGTGAAAGGAACACGGTCCCGGAGGACGGAGCGCCCCGCGCGGAGTCCGACGGGATGGTGTTCCCGATGCCGGCCCGCACCGTCACTGGCAAAAATCGTCTCCTGTGGTATATTACCGATCTTTTGCAACCCAAGCTCCCCAGAGGATTCAACTCCTGGACCCAAGTCCTTTCGGATTGGGCGGTGAGTCGTGTTTGGCTGGCTGCGAAGGTTCCGCCCTGCCTTAAAGGCCGTCCGGAACTGGCGGCACCCTTCGTTACCGAAATCGGCGCTGCAGTTCGTCAGCGGCAACTCCACCGCTGGGTCGGCCGGCTCGACTTCGCCCAGCAGCAGGTGACTGAACCCGCCTTCGACGAGGCCGGCGGCCCCGCCTATCAGGCGCTACGGGACGAAATGGAATCGGCCCAGCAGGCCTACTTTTCAGCACGATGCGCCCAACGCTCCAGAGGCGCCGTTGAATCGGAAACCGTCGTGACGCTCCGCAGCAAGATGGAACAATTACAGGCAGCCTTCGATCAAACGCGGGGCCGGCACGAATCGCACGTGGAGAAAATCCGGCGCGAAACGGCCAAGGCTTTCTGGGCGACACGGAACCCGTGCGTAATCACGGATACTTACTTTGCCGACGAGCCAATCCATGCGACCACCGCCCGGCTGGCGCGCATCCATCCGCCGTGGTGGGGTGCCTTCCACCGTCGGTTGCAACAGAGCTTTGCGCACGGCCATCCGGCCGAGGGGTATCTGCACGACGCACTGCCCGGCCTGCGCCGCCAGGTCACGAAGCGGTCCAAACTGAAGTTGGAAGGAACCGTGGCCCTTTGGTGGGAAACCAACCAGCAACGATGGGGGTGGTATGCCAGGAAAGAGCCCCACTACCGGATGCTGTCGAAGCGGACCCGTAAGAAAACCCGTGAGCTGATCGGATGGTTCAACTCGATGGCCCCCGGCTACCTGTCCGACCAAACCGTGCGGGTCTCGCTTCATGCCGCCCTGACTGAACGGCTCCGCGAAGCCGATCCATGGTCCGTGCCGGCCCCGGATAGCCGATCCATGCTCGCCTGGAGCGAACACGGATTGAACTGATGTGCGCTGTGCGGGCTCCTCCTGGAGTTCGCGCCCCGTCAGGCTGGCGGCGTGGATATCATTGTTGCCTGCCCGCTCACCGTCGCTGTGCCCGTGTTCTTGGCCGCCGCCTTTTGCGCGTCCAACACCGCCAGTCGGCGGCGCAATGCCTCATATGGCGTCTCACCTGGCAAGGTGAGTGATGATTGCCGCACAGGCGCGGTTTTCACCGGCTCGGTGGGGCATGAGGCGTCAGCCACCATCGCGGGCATGGTGCCGGAGGAAACGATGATGCTTTCGGCAGACCGGCGGGCGGTCATTCCGCCGGATGGCACCTCCAGTGTCGGTGCAGAGTCGACCGGCAGCCGTCGCGCCTTTTTCCGCCGTGGTGGCGTATGCTTCAGTTCGCGGTTGAGCCATAGCCGGAGGGTTTCGTGGCCGATGGCGATGCCGATCAGGTGCAGGCCGCCGACCAGCGAGCCGACCGACGCGCCCGTCTGGCGCAGTCGCAGCAATTCCTCGCGATGCGGCGCCAGTTGCGCCACGGCGCGATCCCGCGGCCAACGCGCGCGAGCGACCGCCTCCGCCAACGTAGGCGGCGAAGCGGGCGTGAGGTGGGAGTGTGCGGGGAGCGACATGGGAGTGATCGGGGAACGATATGCGCAACACCAAGGTGGCGCAAGGGGAGCGCCTCGGGCGCAATCTAAGCGGAAACGCTTGGACGTTGGTGTCCTCCCTTACTTCTTTGTTTTATTTTTGTTGGATAAGGCAGGGCCCTTTTTGGGTTCAATCATTGGTTGGTTCATAGAGTTGGTAGATTCCTTGGGCTTTGTTTTTGGTGTTTTAGTTGAGTTGGTTTCGTTGAGTCGTTGGCTTCCTGGGTTACTTGGTCATTTTTCAGGTGGGATTATCCTTGGTTTCTTTGATCCAGGTGTGGTGGTTGGAGGTGGCGGATGCTGACGATCCGCACCTGCAAGGCCTTCAGCAAAGCGCTCGGCGAATACCTCCGCCAGGCGGATTACTACGCCCAAGGCATGAAGGTTGAGGGCACCTGCCACGGCCAGCTCTGCGCTGCCGTCGGCCTTGCCGAAGGTGCCACGATCAGCGACGAGGCCTTCGAGCGGGTCGCCTCGAACCATCATACTCTGACAGGCGAAAAGCTTACCGAGCGGATGGCGGCCGGCCGCCGGGCCGGCTACGACGCTACCTTCAACGCCCCCAAGTCGGTTTCGATCCAAGCCTTCATTGGTGGCGATGACTGCCTCCTTGCCGCTCACGAAACCGCCGTCTCCGAGGCTTTACGCGAATTGGAGGCCCACGCCTGCCACCAGACCGGCCGCGGGGTCAACAAACACTACGCCACTTCCGGTGCCATCGCCGCTGCCGTCTTCCGGCACGGCGAGAGCCGGGCCCTCGACCCGCACCTGCATTCGCACGCGTTCATTTTCAATGTCACTCGAAGTGATTCGAAGTCAGGGAGACTCCTGGCCCTCGAAAGCTCGAACATCTTCGAACGGACCAAGTATTTGACGGAAGTTTACCGCAACGCGCTCGCCCGCGAGGTCCAGCGTCTCGGCTACCAGATCGAGCGCCGCTCGAACGGCTTCGAATTGGCCGGAATATCTTCGGATTTGCTCGAACGGTTCTCCAAACGCGCCCAGCAACGCGATCAGGCTATCGCAGCCCGCGAGGCCGAACTCGGTCGGGATCTTTCCCGCGATGAAATCGCGCATCTCGTCCGCGAAACCCGCGCCGCGAAACAATATGAGCTGACCCCGGATGAAGTCCGGCAAGGTCAGCTTGCCCAGGTGAACGAGAGCGAACTTGTGCAACTCCAAGCCCTCAAGTCTGGATTGCTGCGTTCCGCACCGCCCGAGGGTGTCAGTCTGAACGAGGCCATTGCCCGGGCCACCGAGCACCTGTTCGAGCGCCGGACCGTTGTGCCCGATTATGAGTTCACGGCCGCGGTGCTCCGGGAGACCTACGGTGCCCACTCGCTCGCTGCGGTTAAGACCGCCCTGGCGGCGGATAGTCGTCTGCTCAGTGCCGATGGGCAAGTATCCACCCAGGCAGCGCTCGACCTCGAGCGCGAACTCATCCGCCAGCTCAATGCGGGGGTCGGAGTGCATGATTCCGGCTTCGGCTTTGTCTCCTCGGAAGAATCCACCCACCTCTCCCGCGAACAGCGTCAGGCCGTCGAACGGGCGCTCGATTCCCGCGACGCTGTGACGATCCTGCGCGGCCGGGCCGGCACCGGCAAGACCCAGACCCTAGCCACCCTCATCGAGGGTGTCACTCGGTATAACCGGAAGGTCACCTGCTTTGCCCCCAGCACCCAAGCCGTCGAGGTTCTCCAGCGGGACGGGGTGAATCAGGCGTCGGCCGGCCGTGCTTCCGCTGGCACCGTCCTTCAGGCGACCGCCACCGTCCAGCGCCTGCTGGTCGATCCCGCTTTGCAACAATCCCTGAAAAACCAAGTGGTCGTCGTCGATGAATACGGCCTGCTATCCACCCGGCAACTCAAGCAACTGGTGGACATCACCACGGTCCAAAACGCCCGGCTGCTGCTCGTGGGGGATTCGGCTCAACACAAGAGCGTCGAGGCCGGGGACGCCGCCCGTATCATCGAGCGGGAGACCCGCGTGCGGGTCGTGACCCTCAGCGAAGTTCATCGCCAGGCCTCCAATCCGGCCTACCGGAAGGCCGCGGAGGATTTGGCGGCCGGCCGGCTCACCGTCGGCCTGCGTAAACTCGACCGAATGGGCGCCATCGTCGAAATCGAATCCCCCTCCGCCCGTCGCCAGCAGATGGTCGAGGAGTGGCTTCGCGCATCGCAGGAAACCAAGCCGGTTCGCACGCGTGACGGGATACATGAGCGTGGGAAGACGGCACTCATGGTCGCCCCAACCTGGTCCGAAATCGATCACCTCAATCTTGAAGCCCGCCACCGGCTCCGCTCCGATGGGAAGTTGGCCGGTCCCGACCGTGATTTTGTCGCGCTGAGATCCAAGGATTGGACCCGCGCGCAGCACAAGGACCATCGCAATTACCAACCCGGCGACATCCTTGTCGCCCACAAGACGACGAAGCATTTTGCGAAAGGCGACGAACTGCGGGTGATCCGGCGGGAAAAACGCCGGCTCATCGTGGCTGGTCGTGCCGGGGAAGTGTCCGTGTCACCGCGCCAGTCCGGCCTCGCCTGGACGGTATGTGAAGAGCGGGCGACTCCCGTGGCTGCCGGCGACCGGCTGCGGCTACGCTCAATCGCCCACGCCCAAACCCCGACCGGCCAAGTTCGCCGGCTGGCCAACGGCAGCATAGTCACCGCCCAATCGGTCAACGCTGCCGGCCAACTCGTCCTGCAGGATGGGTCAACCCTCCACTCCCGCCAACTAGCCTATGGCTACGCTCTCACCTCGCACGCCTCGCAAGGGACCACCGTCGATAAAGTTTTCCTCGCCGGTGCCGCCTCCCGCGAGGGACTCTACGTCGCCGCCACCCGCGGCCGGGAATCCGTCCGGATCTTCGTGCCCGACCGGGAGCAGTTTCTCGATGCGGCCGGCCTGCGTTCCGAGGCGCGCACCTCCGCGATTGAATTCACCCGGCACCGGGAAATCCGGCCGGCGTTCCGGTCCCATCTCGCACGCGCGTGGAGCTACCTCCAGCAGGTGCGCGCCCAGATCTGCGCCTACCTCGCCGGCCATCCGGATGTCCGATTCCTGCCGCCTCCGGAAGTGCATATGATTCCGGTGCAGGCCGTGGCACGCACCCGGTCATATTCCGCCTCCGAAGACTACTCGCCCAGTCACCGCCACTCCGAGGCTCCGAACCAAGGCATGCGGATGCGCCTATGAGCGGACTCAAGTCTAAGTTTACCGGTGAAGATCAGCCGCGCAACCCGGGTTGCCTGGTCACTCAGGATGTCCCCGCGGTCTGCCTCCGCCTGCAATCCCACCGGCAGCAAATTGCGCTGCCCTATGCGCTCCTACTGCGCGCTGAATTGTCCGATGATGAAACCAATTGTGTGATCCTCTTCGCCACCCATGAAATCAGCGTGCGCGGTCGCCATCTGCGGGAGGTTTACCTGGCGGTCAGTCAGGCTCAGGCCACGGAGGTCGGCATCGGCCAATCCGCGATCCTGCGGGATGGGGCCGCTTTCCTCGGGCCGCTCGTCACGGAAGTCCGGATCGAGCCGACGGACGAGTCGGGCCGAGCCCGGAGGTAGTTCCGCTCAGGCGCCGGTGGCCTAGTATCGGAAAGGCACATCGGATGTAGTGGGTAATTTGGTGGTGAACGAGTGGTGCTATGGCAGCGGAATAGTGGTGATTTAGCGATGGCCGCCTAACCTCGTTAGGGGTTCTGCATCCTTCATTCCAATATTTGGAGAGACTTTCTCCCCAAGCATGGATTCCGTGGTCGTATAGGGCATGTTGCTTGTGGTTCTGATTCTTGCTGGCTGTGCCACCCCTTTCCGGGCGCCTCCGGACATGTCCAATATCAAACTTGTGCGGGTTGATTCGCCGGTGGTCATCGTGGAGAATCGGCGACTTACACAAAACTGTGTCGGGTTGGCCAGGGGCTACGATAGTATGTGTTTGGCAAAAGATTACATCAGTGCCCCTGCTTGGGGGCCCTCTGTCTTGGGCGGAGTGGCGTTCGTGCATTCGTATCCGGTCATCGGGAATAGGCTTATGGGACTACATCGAGTGGCTTGACACTCCAACCAAACCGGCGATTGGTATGCACCACATGGCGCGCGTATTCCGATTCACCGCATTAGTCCTGCTGGCCCTGTGGCTGCCAGCGACGGACCACTGTGCGTTGGGAGATTTGGGTGTGTTTGCGCGGGCCTGTGCAGGCAACTGCGACAAGGGGAAGTCTTGTGACAATGACGCCTGTAGCACTTTGGAAAACGGATCCTACAGGCCCACCGCTGACTTGTTAAAGGTTCCGGCCCCCACTTTCCTCGCGTGCGCCTGTTTCATTTGCTTGCAGCAACCGGTGACAATAGGGCTGCGTGACTTCGCCATCCTACCTGGTGAATCTATCCTGCGGCCGAAAGAGTGGACCGCTTCTTGGCATTTTGTGCGGCGAGCCGCCCCGGCACCTCGGGCGCCGACCGCATCTATCGCCTGATTAGTCCCTGCGCGGACTAATTGGCGTTTATTCCCCCGCGCTGACGCCGACGTGCGTCGCGCTCAATCGGGCTGTGTCATGCCCGCATTTGTTCACCCGCAATTCCCCGTGAAACTATGACTGTTAGCAAATTCCCCATCCTACTGATCTCAATTTCCGCGCTCGTCGCCGGGTCCCGCCTTTCGGCCGATGAACCGGCTACGCCTGCTCCCGCCGGCGAAAGACTGACGCTGCCCGCCGCCATCGCGGAGGCGGTCGCGCAGAGCCCCGCGCTGCGCGTGATCGAAGCCGACATCGACTCCGCGCGCGGTGAGGCGTTGACCGCCCAGACCCGCCCCAATCCCGAACTCACTTTCGCCCCCGGCATCAAGCGTGTCCGCGAGGGAGATGGTTCGCATCATGAATTCAAGGGCACACTGGAACTGAGCCGGACCTTCCTTTTTCCCGGCAAGCGTGAGCTGCTCATGTCGATTGCCGGGCGCAACGTCGAGTTGCGACAGCTCGCCATCGACGGCCTGCGCTTCCAACTCACCGCGGTGGTGCGCAAGGCGTTCTACGAATTGCTCGTGGCCCAAAGTATTGTGGGCCTGCGGCAGCAGCAGCTCGAATCCGCGCAAACCTTCCAGCAGGCGGCGGCAAAACGCGCCGAGAGTGGCTACGCCTCGGATTTCGAGGCGGTCAAGAGCCAGGGTGAAGTCATCAATGCCCGGAAACTCCTGCAGATGGCCGTAAACCAGATCGCCAGCGCGCGGGTCGAATTGAACACGCTGCTGGGCCGGGACCCTTCCGTCCCGCTGGAAGTTGCCGGGACACTCGGTGGAGCCTTGCCCTCGCAGGGCTTGCCGGAATTGGTCGCACTGGCACTGGCGGAGAACCCGGGCCTGCGCGTGCAGACCCTGCAGGCGGAAATCGCCGGCTTGAACCTCCGCAAGGCGCGGTTGGCCCGTAAGCCGGACATCACCGTCGGGCCGTCGCTCGATTACAGCAAATCGGAGCAGATCCTCGGGATCAGCGCCACGGTGGCGCTGGCCGGCAAAAACTACGGGCAGGGCGAAATCCTCACCGCCACCGCCGAGCAACGCAAGGTGCTGGCTGAAACCGAACGGCTCCGTCGTGAAATCATCGGCGCGGTCGCCAAGGCGGCCACGCAGTTGGCCGGCGCGCGGGCGCAACTGGCGCTTTATTCACCAGCCTACCTCGACCAGCTCAAGGCCGTCGTGGCGCAGGCGGAGCAGAGCTACGCAGCGAACGCCACGTCGCTGCTTATCTACCTCGACGCCAAGCGCACCTATTTCGACACCCTGGCCGACTACCACGAGGCCATCGCGAACGCCGCCAGCAGTCGCGCCGAACTCGAATCGGCCGTCGGCACGCCCCTTGAATAATGCTTCCGCAAATATCCTGAATCCCACCATGAAATCCTCCTTCCCTTGCCGCCTTGCGGCCCTTGCCCTGTTCGCCGCTCTCGTCGGTTGCAGCAAAACCGAGCCCGTGGTCCCACCGGCGGCCGAAACCGCGGTTAAACACGAAGAGAACATCGTCACCCTGACGAAAGAGAACCTCGCCCGCGTCACCATCACGACCGAGGTCGTGAACCGCGGCAGCCTCGGCATGACGCTCAAGGCAGTCGGACGGCTGAGTGAAAATATGAACAAGACCGCCAAGGTCACCAGCACCCTCGAAGGCCGGCTCAGCCAACTCAACGTCGACCTCAATGACCTGGTTAAGGCCGGTGATGTGCTTGGCCTCGTGCAGACCCCTGAGTTGCTGGGCAAAGCGCTCGAACTGAAGGCGCCAATTGACGGCCGCATCACCCAGCGCAAGAGCACCGTCGGCGAACTCATCGGCAAGGAAACCGAAGTATACACCATCAGCGACCCGGCCGACCTGTGGGTGCTGGCGGAGATCAAGGAGCGCGACATCGCTGCGGTGCGGGTTGGCCAGGAGGTCGACTTTTCCGTGCTGGCCTATCCTGGTGAAGTTTTTCACGGCAAGGTTGCCCTCCTCGGCAACCGGGTTGAGTCGGAGTCACGCACGCTGGAGGTCCGCATCGAGGTCAGCAATGCCGATGGCCGGTTGAAGCCGGGCATGTTTGCGGACGTGGAAATCGCCACCACGGCCCTTCAGGACGTGTTGGTTATTTCCGACGTGGCGCTCCAGACGTTGGAAGACGAGCATATCGTCTTCGTCGCACTCAGCGACACCAAGTTCGAGAAACGCACGGTGAAGATTGGTATGGAACAGCGTGGCCGCATGCAGGTGCTGGCCGGGCTCAAGGAGGGCGAACGGGTCGTCACCGAAGGCAGCTTCATCCTCAAGTCGGAACTGCTCAAAGGTGAATTGGGGGAGGAATAAACATGATCAATGCCATCCTCAACTTTTCCGTCCGCCAGCGCATGCTCGTCATCCTGGGGACATTGGTGCTGACCGGGTTTGGCGTCCTGGCGCTCAAACAGATTCCCATCGATGCGTTTCCCGATGTCACGAATGTGCAGGTGCAAGTGCTGGCTTCGGCCGGTGGCATGTCGCCACCCGAAATTGAAAAACTGGTCACACGCCCGCTCGAATGGAGTTTCGCCGGACTGCCTCGACAGACCGAGATCAGGTCGGTCTCCAAGATCGGCCTGAGCCTGATCACGGTGGTTTTTGAAGACGGCGTGGACGACTACTTCGCCCGCCAGCTGGTCAGTGAGCGCCTGCAAAGCGTGCGGGCCAGCCTACCGGAGGGGGTCGAAGTTCAACTGGGACCGATCAGCACCGGCTTGGGCGAGATTTATCAATACCGGCTCGTCAGCCAGGATCCGAAATACGACATCACCGAGCTCCGCACCATTCAGGACTATATCGTGCGGCCGATCCTCCGCACCGTTCCGGGGGTCACCGAGGTGAACTCATTCGGTGGCCTGGTGAAACAGTATCAGGTCATCGTAAACCCCGACCGACTCGCGTCCTTTGGCCTAACCCTCGCGCAGGTGTTCGAGGCGCTGGAAAAAAACAACGCCAATGCCAGCGGCAACTTCATCGAGCACAAGTCCGAGCAATACATCGTGCGCGGCCTGGGACTGGTGAAGGGGGTTCGCGACATCGAAAACATCATCGTCACGGCGCACGGTCATACGCCGATCTACATCCGCGACCTCGCCGAGGTAAAAATCGGGGCGGAATTGCGGCAGGGCGCGTTCTCGGCCAATGGCGAGGGCGAGGGGGTTGCCGGCATTGTGCTCATGCTGAAAGGCGCGAGCGGCCGTGATGTCGTCAATGCCGTCAAGGCCAAGCTGCCGTCGATTCAGAAAGCACTGCCGAAGGGGGTGAAGCTTTTGCCGTTCTACGACCGCACCGAACTCGTGGAAAAGGCCATTCACACCGTGACCAAGGCCCTGCAGGAGGGCGCCATTTTTGTGCTGCTCATCCTGATTGTGCTGCTGGCCGATGTCCGCAGCGCTATCATTGTCACCCTCGTGCTGCCCCTGGCCGCGCTCTTCGCCTTCATCCTGATGAAATGGTATGGCCTGAGTGCGAACCTCATGTCGCTCGGCGGCCTGGCCATCGGCATTGGCATGATGGCGGACGGCGCGGTGGTGATGGTGGAAAACGTCCACCGGCATTTGACCAAACCACTCGAGAAGGAGAAACACGTTCACGCCGGCAAGGTCGAAACCGTGCTCTACGCCGCCAAAGAGGTGGGCCGTCCCATCGTCTTCGGCATTGCGATCATCATCATCGTCTTTCTGCCGCTGTTCACGCTGGAGGGTTTTGAGGGCAAGATGTTCTCGCCCCTCGCCTTCACGATCTCGTTCGCCCTGCTCGGCTCGCTCATCCTCTCGCTGACGCTGGTGCCCACGCTCTGCACGTTCTTCCTCAAGCAGGAGCCGTTGGCGCATGACCCGTTTCACATCCGCTGGCTCAAGCAGTTTTACCTCGCCACCCTCAAACCCTGCGTGGGGCATCCGTGGCTGGTGGGGCTCGCCGCCCTGCTCGCGCTCGGCGGGGCCTTTGCGCTCGTGCCCCGCATCGGCACGGAATTCCTCCCGACCCTCGACGAAGGCTCGGTCGGCGTGCAGACGTTCCGCATCCCCAGCATCTCCATGCCCCAGACCGTCGCGTTGCAGACCGAGGCGGAAAAAATCCTCAAGCGGTTTCCCGAGGTCATCGATGTGGTTTCCAAGACCGGCCGCGCCGACATTGCCTCCGATCCGATGGGTATTGAGATCAGTGATGTCATCGCCACGCTCAAACCACGCGAGGAATGGACGACGACCAAATCCAAGGAGGAACTGGTTGAGAAGATGCGTGTCGCGTTGGCTGATCTGCCCGGCGTGGCGTCCAGTTTCTCGCAGCCCATCGCCTTGCGGGTCGATGAACTCGTAAGTGGCGTCAGGTCCGCCATAGGCATCAAAATCTTCGGCGACGATCTCGATGTCCTAAAACAACGGGCCGAGGCGGTCGCCCGCGTCCTCGCCAAGGTGCCGGGATCGACCGACATCAACGTGGAAAAGGTCAGCGGACTGGCGTATCTCCAGATCGAAATCGACCGTGACAAGATCGCGCGCTACGGGATCAACGTTGCCGACATCCAGGATATCATCGAGACGGCCATCGGCGGCAAGGAGGCAACGAAGGTTTACGAAGGGCTAAAGGTTTTCGGCCTGGCGGTGCGCTTCCCTGAAACTGCCCGCAACGACGTTGAGCCGATTCGCGAAATTCTTGTCCCGTCGCCCCGCGGCGCGCTCCTGCCGCTTGGACAGCTTGCGAAAGTTTACGTCACCGAAGGCCCGGCGCAAATCAGCCGGGAGATGGGCCAGCGCCGGATTGTCGTCGAATGCAACGTAACCGGCCGCGACCTCGGCGGCTTTGTCGCCGAAGCGCAGCGGAAGATCGACGCGGCGGTGAAGCTGCCCCCCGGTTACTACATCACCTGGGGCGGCCAGTTTGAAAATCAACAGCGCGCCATGAAACGCTTCGCCATCGTGGTGCCCATCACCATTGCCGCCATCTTCCTGCTGCTTTTTGGTTCATTCAACTCGGTCAAGCAGGCGTTTCTCATCATCCTGAACATACCCTTCGCGCTGATCGGCGGCATCGTTGCCCTGATCGTGGGCGATTTCAACCTGAGCGTCAGCGCCAGCGTGGGCTTCATTGCCCTGTTCGGCGTGGCCGTCCTCAACGGTGTCGTGATGGTGAGTTATTTCAACGAACTGCGACGCGAGGGCATGAAAGTCGGCCTCGCGGTGATCGAGGGCGCCGTGCTCCGGCTGCGCCCGGTGCTCATCACCGCGAACGTCGCGGCGCTCGGACTCATCCCCATGCTCTTCGCAACCGGCCCCGGCAGCGAAATCCAGAAGCCGCTCGCCGCCGTGGTCATCGGCGGCCTCGTCAGCTCAACCCTGCTCACCCTCTACCTCCTGCCGACGCTTTACAAAGTCTTTGAGCGGGACGAACAACCCGCGCCGGTCGTCCAGCTGCCGGAACCACCCTCTACCCAGGAACTCACATGAAGCCCATGAATCGCCGCATCCTCGCCGCCCTTGCCGTCATCGGCCTCGCCAGCTGCGCCACGCCCTTCCGGGCTCCCCCGGACGTGGCCCATATCAGGCTGGACCGCGTCGATTCCCCGGTGGTCATCGTCGAAAAAATCTGGCTGGAGCGGAAGAAGGGCCCTCTTGTCGTCAAGGGATTCGTGCTGAAGCGACTGGAGGCCGAGGATACCGCCCAGACCCACCTCGATGTCACCCTCTACAACGGGGCGGGCAAGGTTCTCCGCTCCACTGTGGAACACTTCGAGCCACGGCAGATTCCACGCCGATACCGCCGACCCGACGACGCCAGCTACAGCGTGACTCTCGACCCGATGCCTCCCGGCACCGACCGGATCGAGGTCCGCGCTCATGAGGGAGTGCATGCGTCCGACAATCCCGGGAGGTGACCCGTGCAGGACATGCACCCCAATTGTATTCCACCCTAGCTTTTTACCGGCTGGTCCTCACTCAATGTTCCGGCCGATTGTTATCCGACGTTTCCATGCCATCAAATTAACCCAAGGAGTTCACTTCCATGAAACGCCCCCTGTTGACATTACTTGTCGGCACGGTCGCCTTGCTGACGACCAGCGGCTGTGCCACCGCCGCTTCCTCTCGCTCCATCACCGCTACTTTTGCGGCCGAACGCGGCGCTCCCGCCGCACTTGTCGCCACCCTGCAGCGCGGGGGACGCCTCACCCTCGCGAACATCGAAACGCTCGGGAACCTGCAGGTTCCCGACGATACGACCCTGGCCTACCTTCGCGAGACGAACGCGCCCTACGAACTGACTCTGGCGCAAATCGATCAAATGCGCAGCGCGGGCGTGTCGCCTCGCGTGATCGACTATCTGTTGGCCACGCCAGCGCAAGCAGCCCGCGCCGCCCAACGCTCCCGTGGGCGATTTGGCTTTGGGCTCGGTTATCCGCAATATGGCGGCTTCGGTCACTCCTACGGCGGCTTCGGACATAGTTTCGGTCATGGTGGTTTCCGCCATCGCGGAGGGCGCCACTAATGAAAGCAACCCTCCTCAGCATCCTATTCGTTCTGTTGGCCAATTTGATTTGGGCTGCCGAGGCTCCGGGCACCAAGCCGACAATATCGTCCAAGCCGCCAGCCAAGAAACCGGTTTATGAACTGCCCAAGACTGGCTTGAATCAGCCGCGTCCTACAGGCGGGTGGATCAATGCGGAAATTGTCGGCACACGGCTTGTGCTCAAATTCTTCGATAAGGAGAAAAAGCCCGTGCCGCCCGACGTGGAGCGTGGTTTCGCCCGGTTCAAATATGCGGCTAAAAACGACAAGAAAGCCGTGCTGGGCCGTGAAGGCAACACCTTGGCCACACCTGCAACGGTGCGACCGCCGCACAACTTCCTATTGATTCTGAGCTTGTCTGCCGCCGGAGCCGAAGAGGCAGCCGAGTCCTACACCTGCAAATATCCCTGACATGTGGCGTCGAAGGATACTTGTCATTGCCGCAGTTTGCTGCGGAGGCCTGGCCGCCCAGACTCTACCAGTGGACAGCCTTCCGGAAATGCTCGGTCTGCCGCAGGCGCTCGTCATCGCATTGGAACACAATTTCACGATCAGGCGCGCCCGCGAGCAACTCCGCCAACAGGAGGGTGTGTTGACGACGGTGTCCGCGGCGGCTCTGCCCAGTGTGTCGGCATTAGCAAGCTACCAGAAGAGCAACGTCCCGGGTTTTCAGGCCTCGTCCGCCCAGAATCCTGGCGTGCCCCTGATCGTCCCTTCCGGTCGCTATTGGCGGATGAATCTCACGGTCCGGCAGACGCTCTATGCCGGAGGCGGCATCCGGTCGTCGATCGATGCGGCGACCCTCTCCCGCGAAGCCGCCATTCTCGGCCTGAAGGAGACCATCAATGCGGTGTTGCTCGATGTGCGCATCCGTTTCTACACGGTCCTGCTCGCCCGCGAGGATATTAAGGTGCAGGAACAGAACCTGGAACTACTCCAAAGTCAGTTGCGGGACGCCACGGTCCGCTTTGAGGTGGGCGCGATCTCAAATTTCGAGCGCCTCCGCGCCGAAGTGGCGGTGGCCAACGCCAGACCGCCGCTCATCAAGGCGCGCAACGATTATCGCCTGGCCATCGGGGAGCTACGCCGGGTGATCGGACTCATGCCCGCTGGCAGTGATTCCCTCAATCAAGGCCCGGAATTCGCGGGGGCGCTCACTTTCGAGCCAGTGGAACCTGAACTGCCCGCCGCGCTGGCCACTGCGCGCACGGGCCGGCCGGAGCTTCAGCGACTCGCCAAACTGCTCCATGCCGCCGAGTCTGGCAAACTGACGGCCCGCGCGGGCTACTATCCCAATCTCGCATTGACCGCCGGCGGTGAACTGCGGAAAGGCCCAACGGAATATTTCAGCGATTCCCTCCGGGGTCTGCGGGCCGGAGTGCAAGCCCAGTGGACTGGCAACCCCCGCGCCACCTCCGGACGGATCGGGCAGGCCGAATCCTTGGTCGAGCAGGCGCGGCTCACCCTCGGTGCTGCAGAACTCGCCGTGCAGGTCGAAGTGCGCCGCGCCCTGTCTTCCTTGGGGGAAGCGACCGAGTTGGTCGGCGCTACTCTGCAATCGGTGAAACAGGCTGAAGAGGCGGTGCGAATCGCCCTTTCGCGTTACCAAGCCGGCATGTCCACTCAACTCGACCTGCTACAGGCACAGGTGGCGTTGACTGCATCGCGGACGAATCAGCTCCGGGCCTATTACGGTCATAACGTTGCGCTGGCCCGTCTACAAAATGCGCTCGGCCAGTCAGAACTGGAATTCGCGAGCGACATCACCCGTTAACCCAATGTCGAAAAAGTGTAGTAGGTTTCCATCTCTGCCATGAGGGCTATCCTCGCTCTATTTTTGCTCCCTGGAGCATTCGCCAAATATATCCCGCAACTATGAGCACACCCGGCAACTCCAAGAAAGCGTCGGCGCGACCGCCTAAGCCAAAATTCGCCATGACAGGAGTCGTTGTAGGATCCGTTGCAGGCATAGCGTTAGGTTTCGTTGTGGAAACAGCATCGAAACCGAACGTCATCTTCATGCAAGTTGGCGGAATTGTTGGGATTGCGACCGGTCTGTTGGTTGAGTCGGTTCACTACTGGTGGCGCATGCAAATCTATCGTGGGTTCAAGCAGAGTTCCCCCCGGACCACAATAATTCGCGGATGACCACGCATTACATTCTGTCGACGCTTGGCAAGGCCTTCCAACAGAACGATGAAACTGTATCCTTAGCTCGCTTGCCCGATCCGCGATCAACCCAATAACTCGCATGAAGTCCATAAGTCGTGGTCAATTCATTCGACAGTTGACAAGCACAAGACCGATGTAGATTTCCATGGCCCGTGGCAAAATCGCGCCGTATTTTCAGCTTACTCCTGTTGGCCCTTTTCTGGACCTCCACGATGTATTGCCAGGCTGAGGCTGCATTGGGTGAACCGCTTTTGCATGGCCAAGTGCCGGCGGAATCTGCCGGGCAATGCGAACATTCTTTCTGCAAGCTGGCTGATCGTGGCGGGGCCAGTGCCACTTCCCGGTCGATTCAAGCCGGTGCCTCGTGGAAGATCAGAGTTTCGATTTTTGTCCCGCGTCTGTCGCCTGTGGTAAGGGCTGGATCCCAAGACTGTTTTACGGCCGACGACGTTTCCCGGTCGCGAGCCTGGCTGCCTTCCCAAAATTTTGTGCTGCGCACCGCGCCATTGGCGCGCGCGCCCTCTCTCATCGCCTGATCGGTCCCTGCGCGGACCGGTAGGTTTGTTTACTGGCCCTCCTGACGCCTGCGCGCGTCCTTCGTGGCCATTTCGCCCAACCACGCCCGTTTTTCCAAACTCACCATGTCTTCATTTATTCGTTTATCCCGACCTTCTCCGTTCCTCAGATTGGCTTTTCTCCTCCTCACCGTAGGGTTGTCCGCCCAAGAGGGCGCACCGCCCGCGCTTTTGCTCGATGAGGTGCTACGACGCGCGAGCGAACAAAACCCCAGTCTGGCCGTGCAAAGCTATGCTGAGCGCGCGGCCGAGGCGCTGGTCGAACAATCCGGCCTCCGTCCCAACCCCACCCTGGACCTCTCGCTCGAAAACTTCGCCGGGACGGGTCGCGTGCGCGGCGCGGACGGCCTCGAAACCACCGTGCAGGCCAGCCAGACCATTGAGCGCGGCGGCAAACGCGGGAAACGCGTGGCGCTCGCCGGTCGCGAGCGCGAAGCCGCCGCCCACGAGTTCGCCGTGCATCGCTCCGAAGTGCTCGCCACTTCCGCCACGGCCTACGTCGGGGTGCTCGCCGCCCAGCAGAGTCTCGCGCTCGCCGCCGAGCCGCTCAAGCTGGCGCGCGAAACCCTCGCCGCCGTCGATCTCCGGGTGAAGGCCGCCGTCGCCTCGCCCGCCGAGTCCGCCCGCGCCCGGGCCGCGCTCGCGGCAGCCCAGGCGGACTACGCCCGCGCCGAGGCCGGCTTCGCCCATGCCCGCGCCACACTCGCCGCGATGTGGGGCGGCAAACCGGCAGATGTGCCCGCCGTAGCCGGCATGCTGCAAGTCCCCAACGCGTTGCCCGCCGAGAACGTTTTCCTCGCCAAACTGGCCGGGCATCCGCGCCTCGCCCTGCAGCAATCCGTCATTGCCGGCCGGCGCGCCTCGCTTGAACTGGAACAGGCCCACGCCGTGCAGGATGTCACCGTCGGGGGCGGGCTGCGCTTTCTCCGCGAAGGGACCGACGCGGCCTTCGTGGCCGGTGTTTCGGTGCCCCTGCCGTTCCGCAACAAGAACCAGGGCAACATCCGCGCCGCCCGTGAAATCCTGGCCGGCGCGGAACAATCCGTGCGCACGGTGGAAGTCGAGTTGCGGGTGGCGTTCACCGCCGCATGGCAGGATCTCGCCGCCGCGCACACCGCCGCGCAAAACCTCCGCCGCGAGGCGCTGCCCGCCACCGAAGAGGCCTACGCCACCGTGCGTCACGCCTACGAACAGGGCCAGCTCCCGCTGATCGACGTGCTCGACGCCCAGCGTGCGCTAGTCGCCCTGCGCCGCGAATTGCTCGACGCCAAGACCGCCTATGCCACGGCCCTCGCCCGCGTGGAGGCCCTCACCGATACTTCCTTTCCCGCTCTGAACGCCCTCCTCAACCGTTCCTGATCCGCCCCAACCACCTTCCCTTATATGAAATTGAAACTTCCCCTTACGATCCTTGCCATCCTCGCCATGGGCGGCGGCCTGGCTTACTATCTTGCTGCCCGCGGCCACGACTCTGCCGCCGAAACCGCCGGCAGTCATGATGAACACGGCGCCGGCGGTCACGATGAACATGCCGAGGAGGAAGGCAGGAAGGGTCCGCACGGCGGACGCCTCCTGGCCGACGGCGACTTCACCGTCGAACTCGCCATTTTTGAAGAAGGCATGCCGCCCGAATTCCGCGTGTGGTTCACCCAGGGCGATAAACCAATCGCCGCCAACACGGTGAAGCTCACCGTCGAACTCAAGCGCCCCGGCAACGTCACCGACCTCTACCGTTTCACCCCCGAAGGCGATTACCTGCGGGGCGACGCCGAAGTGTATGAGCCGCACTCCTTCGCCTATACCGTGGTGGCCGAACACGGCAGGCGCACGCACCGCTGGGAATTCGACGCCCCGGAAATGCAGGTGACCATTGGGGCCGACGCCGCGCAACGGGCTGGAGTCGTCGCCGAGTCCGCCGGCCCGGCGGCCATGAGCGAAACGCTCTCCGTTTACGGACAGGTGAAGCTCAACGCCAACCAGGTGGCGCGCGCCGTGCCGCGCTTCGGCGGCATCGTCCGCGAGGCCCGCAAGGCCATCGGCGACACCGTCGCGGCCGGCGAAGTCGTCGCCCTCGTCGAGACCAATCAATCCCTCGCGACCATCGAGGTGAAAGCACCCCTCGCGGGGGTCATCGTGGACCGCAATGTCAACGCGGGCGAGACCGTGGCCGATGGCGCCGCGCTCTACACCATCGCCAATCTCGACGACGTGTGGGTCGACCTCAACGTGCCCAAGCGCGACCATGGCCGGGTGAAGGTCGGCCAGGCCGTCGCCATCGAGGCTGAGGATGGCGGCGAACATGCCCGAGGCACCATCGCGTGGATTGCCCCCACCGGCTCCGCCGAAGCGCAATCGCTGACGGCGCGCGTCGTCCTGCCGAATTCCCACCATCGCTGGCACGCCGGGCTGTTCGTTAAGGCGGAAATCACGCTCTCCGAGGCCACTGTTCCCGTGGCGGTAAAGGAATCCGCCCTGCAGACGCTTTTTGCTTTCACCGTGGTGTTTTCGCAGCACGGCGATCTCTACCAGGCGCGGCCGCTCGAGCTGGGGCGCCGGGGTGGCGGCTATGTCGAGGTGCGCAAGGGCCTCCGGGCCGGTGAGCGCTACGTCACGGAAAATAGTTTTCTCATCAAGGCCGACATCGGCAAGTCCGGCGCCTCGCACGACCACTGAGCCACGGAGAGCACCACCCATGAAAGAAATCACCGCCATCATCCAGCCGCACACGCTGTCGCACGTCATGCACGCCCTCCATGAGCTGCCGCACTTCCCCGGCGTCACCCTGCTCGATGCCCACGGCCAGGGCCGCGGGCGCGGGACCGGCGGGGCCTTCCGCCCCACCGAGGAGAATTTCGCCTTCCACAAGAAAACCGTGCTCCTCGTCACTTGTGACGATGCTCACGCCGACCCGCTCATCGCCGCCATCGCGCAGGCCGCGCACACCGGCAACAAGGGCGACGGCCTCATCACCGTGAAGGACGTGGCCCGCGTCATCCGTATCCGCACCGGCGAGACCGCCGACCAAGCCCTCTGACCCACGCCCGCCATGCTTGAACATTTCATCCACTTCTCCATCCGCCAGCGCTGGCTCGTCCTGATCGTCACGCTCGGGATGTGCGCGCTCGGGGCTTACAATTACCAAAGCCTGCCCATCGACGCGGTGCCCGACATCACCAACGTCCAGGTGCAGATCAACACCGAGGCCCCGGGCTTCTCTCCGCTCGAGGCCGAGCAGCGCGTCACCTTTACCGTGGAGACGGCGATGGCCGGCCTGCCCAACCTTGATTACAGTCGGTCGATCTCTCGCTACGGGCTTTCCCAGGTGACCGTCGTCTTCAAGGAAGGCACCGACATCTACTTTGCCCGCCAGCTCGTCAATGAACGCCTCCAGGAGGTGAAATCGCAGCTCCCATCCGGCCTGGAGCCGACCATGGGGCCGATCTCTACCGGTCTCGGCGAAATCTTCATGTTCACCGTCGAGCCCGAGGCCGGCGCGAAGAAGCCCGATGGCCAGGCCTACACGCCGACCGATCTCCGCGAAATCCAGGACTGGGTCGTGCGCCCGCAGCTCCGCAACCTGCCCGGCGTCACCGAGGTCAACACCATCGGCGGCTTCGTGAAGCAGTTCCACGTCAACCCCCGTCCGGACCAGCTGCTGGGCTTCGGTCTCACCCTGCGCGACATCATGGACGGCCTGGCGCGCAACAACGCCAACGTCGGCGCGGGTTACATCGAACGTTTTGGCGAGCAATACCTGATCCGGGTGCCCGGCCAGGTCAGCGACATCCGCGAGATTGAGAACATTGTCATCGCCCGGCGCGGGGGCCAGCCCGTCCGCGTGCGCGACGTGGCCGACGTGATCCTCGGAGAGGAGCTGCGCACCGGCGCCGCCACGGAAAACGGCCGGGAAGTCGTGCTCGGCACTGTCTTCATGCTCATCGGGGAAAACTCCCGCGACGTGTCCACCCGGGTCGCGGCGAAGCTGGTCGAGGTCAACCGCAGCCTGCCCGAAGGCGTGGTGGCGAAGACCGTCTATGACCGCACCGCCTTGGTGGACCGCACCATCGCCACCGTGCAGAAGAACCTCGCGGAGGGCGCGCTACTCGTCATCGCCATCCTCTTCCTGCTGCTGGGAAACATCCGCGCCGCGCTCATCACCGCTGCCGTGATCCCCCTAGCCATGCTCTTTACCATCACCGGCATGGTGACCAACAAGGTTTCCGGCAACCTGATGAGCCTGGGGGCGCTCGACTTCGGCCTGATCGTGGATGGCGCCGTCATCATCATCGAGAACTGCCTGCGCCGCTTCGGCCACGAGCAGCATCGGCTCGCCCGCCTGTTGACCAAGCCCGAGCGTTTCGCCCTCGCCGCCGAGGCCACCGCCGAGGTCATCAAACCTTCAATCTTCGGCGTGTTCATCATCACCGTGGTTTACATCCCGATCTTCGCCCTCACTGGCGTGGAGGGAAAGATGTTCCATCCGATGGCCTTCACCGTCGTCACCGCGTTGCTCGGTGCGATGATCCTGTCGCTCACCTTCGTGCCGGCGGCGGTCGCGATCTTCGTCACCGGCAAGGTCTCCGAAAAGGACAACCTCGCGATTCGCGGCGCCAAGTCGCTTTACCGGCCGGTCCTGCGCTTCGCGATGTCGGTGCGCCCCGCCGCCGCCGTGGCGGCCGTGGTGTTGATCGGACTCGCCGGGCTCGCCGCCTCGAAGATGGGCACGGAATTCATTCCCAGCCTCGACGAGGGGGACATCGCCCTGCACGCGCTGCGCATTCCCGGCACCAGCCTCACCCAGTCCCTAAAAATGCAGGCGGAGGTGGAAGCCGCCGTCAAAACCTTCGGCGAGGTGGACAAGGTCTTCGCCAAGCTCGGCACTGCCGAGGTCGCGACCGACCCGATGCCGCCCAGCGTGGCCGACACTTTCGTCATGCTCAAGCCACGCGACCAGTGGCCCGACCCGGCGCGTGACAAAGCCGACCTGGTCGCGGCGATGGAAGCCGCCGTGGCGAGGGTCCCCGGCAACAATTACGAGTTCACCCAGCCGATCCAGATGCGCTTCAACGAGCTTATCTCCGGCGTGCGCTCCGACGTGGCCGTGAAGGTCTATGGCGACAATCTCGACGTGATGACGGAGACCGCCGAGGCCATCGAGGCCGTCCTGAAATCCGTGCCCGGTGCGGCCGACGTGAAGATCGAGCAGACCACCGGCCTGCCGCTCCTCACCGTTCACCTCGACCGTGAAGCCATCGCCCGCTACGGCCTCGCGGTGGGCGAGGTGCAGGAAATCGTCTCCACCGCGCTCGGCGGCACGGAGGTGGGCCAGGTTTTTGAGGGCGACCGCCGTTTTGATCTTGTCGTCCGTTTGCCGGAAAAGCTGCGCACCAACCTCGATGCTCTCGGCAATCTGCCCGTGCCCCTGCCCAAGCTTGATGACGACGAGGCGCGGGTGCTGCCCGCCCTGCTGCGTGCGGGCGGCAGTTTCGCCGAGGCCAAAGCTCCGCTGTCGTTCATCCCGCTGCGCGAGGTCGCCACCATCGAGATCGCCCCCGGCCCCAACCAGATCAGCCGCGAGAACGGCAAGCGCCGCGTGGTCGTCACCGCCAACGTGCGCGGCCGCGATCTCGGCGGTTTCGTGACCGATGCGCAGCAGCGCGTGCAAGCCGCGGTCAAGATTCCGGCCGGCTACTGGCTGGAATACGGCGGCACCTTCGAGCAGCTCATCTCCGCCAGCAAACGGCTCCAGATCGTGGTGCCGGTGGCGCTGGTCCTCATCTTCGGCCTGCTCTTCATGAGTTTCGGCAATGCCAAAGATGCGCTGCTGGTCTTTACCGGCGTGCCGCTCGCCCTGACCGGCGGCATCGCCGCGCTCTGGCTGCGGGATATCCCCCTGTCCATCTCGGCGGGCATCGGCTTCATCGCCCTCTCCGGCGTGGCCGTGCTGAACGGCCTCGTGATGATTTCCTTCATCCGCACGCTGCGGGACGAGGGCAAGCCCATCGATGAGGCCGTGGAGGAAGGCTGCCTCACGCGCCTGCGCCCCGTGCTCATGACGGCCCTCGTCGCTTCGCTTGGCTTCGTGCCGATGGCGATTGCCACCGGCGCCGGCGCCGAGGTCCAGCGCCCCCTCGCGACCGTCGTCATCGGCGGCATCATCAGTTCCACCCTGCTCACCCTGGTCGTCTTGCCCGCGCTGTATCGCATGGCACACCGCGACGGCGAAGTGAAGGAAGTCGAAATCCAACGCCCATGAAGACACCTCATTTCCTTCTGTTCGGCGCGGCCGTCATTTTATCCGCCGGCTGTTTGAACCTAACATCGCTGGCTTCGCCGGCTCAAGCTCGCGGGTTGATATTGGAAGCCAGATCATCGGCGTGTGTTCTCGTGCCCAGCCCGCGCCTGCAAATGGAGCAGGGCCACCTGGAACTTGCCGGATCAATTGCGAAGAGACCGGGAGCAAGCACCACTGCGTTTTCTCATCTGGACATTTTGTTCTACGACGTTTCCGGACATATCATGCAAACGAAACCCATCGGGTTCATTCCTCGGTCTGTTGGCCTTTCCCGCTTTGGCAGTCGATGGGGCTACTACCGTTTGAAATTGGAACCACTCCCCGAAGGTGCGGCCCGGATTGAAGTGCGGGCACACGATGCCGACATTGCGGCCCAGCATCGTTAGCGCCACCGGTCACGCCTCAGAGAACAACTCACCCTCCATCCAGAAACTCACATGAGAACACGATACCCCATGATTGTCATCGGCACAGCACTCGTCCTTGTCGGTTTGCTCGGCTGCGCCACGCCCTTCCGGGCTCCGTCCGATGTGGCTCAGCTCAAGCTGGACCGCGTCGATTCCCCGGTGGTTATCGTTGAAAAAATATGGTTGGAACGGAGAAATGGACCGCTGGTTGTCAAGGGTTTGGTCCTGAAACGATCGGAGGCGACCGACACCACGCAGACCCACCTCGATGTCATTCTCTTCAATGAGGCCGGCCAGGTGCTCCGCTCTTCCGTGGAACATTTCGAGCCTCGCCAGATAATTCCGCAGTGGAAGCGTCCCGCCGAGGCCTCCTATCGGGCAGTGCTTGACCCGCTCCCACCTGACGCTGCCCGGATCGAGGTGCGCGCGCATGAGGGGGCGCATAACCCGGAAGGGACATGAATAAGACCTGCCGATTGAGATGGCGACAGGCTCGATTCACTTGCTGGTGTCCTTGAAACTTCCCAGGAACGTGATGCAGCAGCATAAATTCGAGGGAAAGCCGGCCAACATGATCCGTGCCCCAGATGGGTTCTGTTTCAATACGTGCTCCGGTAACATGGCCCTTGCATTCAACGTCTTCCCATGTCGGTTAACCGGAGAGCAGGCCTACGCTTCTGGCACCAACCCCATCAAGGTTCCGCTCAATCCACGTAACGCTCCAGCACATTCATCAAATCCCGCAGCTTACGGCGCGAGTCGGCCGGAGACGACGCCTGTTCGATGCAGTGTTCCAAGTGCGAATGAATGAGCTTTTCCGACAGCGCCTTGATGGCGCGGCGGGCCGAGACCAATTGCATGAGCACCTCGGGACAGTCGTAGTCGGTGGCCAGCATGCGTTCAACCGCATGGAGCTGGCCCGTGATTTTACGTAACCGGACAGTCAGCGCTTGGGTTTCCTCCGGGGCATGAGACTCGCGGGCAATAGACATGACAGGGATGCAATGACTAAACCCGCTTCCGCGCCAGACGATAATCAGGCTTGCCGGTTATGGGGGGAGGGGGCATAGGTCTTGCCGATGAACTCCGCGCTCTTCGCCAGCATCGCCGCCACCGGCTTTACCATCGCCTTCCTGCACGCGGCGATTCCGACCCACTGGCTGCCGTTTGTCCTCACCGGACGCGCGCAAAAATGGAGCCGGGGCAAGACTCTTGCCGTCACCGCGCTGGCCGGCGCGGGCCATGTGCTCTTCACGGCCGTGCTCGGCTTCCTGGTGGCGTGGTTGGGGTTTGCCCTGACCGACAGGGTGGGTGCTTGGTTTCCGCGGATCGCGGGAGGCGCCGTGCTGGTCTTCGGACTGTTCTACCTTTACCGTCAGTTTTCCGGAAAGACTCATGGCCATAGTCACATGGTTGGCGGCCATGATCACCCAGCGCACGCCGCCAGCGATGACCAAAAGCACGGCCCGCATGACGGCCCGCTGGTGGACACAGGACACGGGAGCATCGAGCTGAGTGTATTCGAGACCGGTGTGCCGCCGCGTTTCCAGCTGTTCTTTTCCGACGCCAAAGGGCGCGGGACGGCGCCGCCTGCGCCCGGCAGTATCGGACTGAGCACGCTGCGGCCTGACGCCACCCGGCAGGTCTTCACGTTCAAAGCGGGGCCGGGCTATCTGGAGTCCAACGAGGAAATTCCCGAGCCGCACGAGTTTGTGGTTTCCCTTGAGCTAGGACACGGCGCACATGCCCATCACCATGAGGTGCCGTTCGTCGAGCATCATGATCACGGCGCCCCGGTCCACGGGCATGCTGCCGCCGCGCCCACCGTGCCCGCTGCGGCCAGATCAGATCGGGCGGCCGTGCTCAGTCTGCTGGTAATGCTGACCTTCTCCCCGTGCGAGGGATTCATTCCCGTCTATGTTTCCGGTGTGCGCTACGGTTGGGGCGGCTTTGCCTTGCTCACGGCGATCCTCTCGGTCGCAACCGTGGCCGGTATGGTGATCTTCACCTGGCTCACTCTGGTCGGCCTGGAGAGACTGAAGTTCCGCTGGCTGGAACGCTACGAAAGCGGCGTGATGGGCGGCCTGCTCTGCGCGCTAGGACTTTTTGTGATCTTTTTCGACAAATAACGCTCGAATTTTCCTCCAACCACGCCGCCCATGCCCACATCCGCCCCCGCTCCCACCGACACCCCACCTGCCGAGCCGCCTCGCGATAACGACGATGGGCACGATCACGGCGGCGCCCCGGGATTCTTGCCACACTGGCTGCGGGAGCGCTGGACGATGCTGACTGTCGGTGCTGCCGGGGTGTTTCTCTGCCTCGGTTTCTTCGGCGAAAAGCATTTCGGGCTGCCGTCCGGAGTGGCGCTCGGGTTCTACCTCCTGGCCTACGTGGCCGGCGGCTATGATGTCGCCCGCGAAGCGTTGCCCGCGCTTTTCCGCGGCAAGTTCGATACGGACCTCCTGATGCTCATGGCGGCCGGCGGCGCGGCGGCGATCAACCAGTGGCCCGAGGGCTCGTTCCTGCTTTTCCTGTTCGCCCTCGGCCATGCCGGCGAGCACTACGCCCTCGACCGGGCCCGTAACGCCGTCGGCGCGCTCGGCAAACTCATGCCGCGCACCGCGCACCTGAAGCGCGGCGACCGCGTCGCGGAAGTCCCGGTCGAACAACTCGCGGTCGACGATGTGGTCGTCGTCCGCCCGGGCGATCGCGTGCCGGTGGACGGGGTGATCACGGCGGGCGAAAGCACCATCGATCAAAGCGCCGTCACCGGCGAAAGCGTGCCCGTGGGCCGGAAAGTGGCCGACGAGGTTTTCGCCGGCACGATCAACCAGGAGAACGCCCTCGACGTGCGGGTGACGCGCCTGGCGAGCGACAACACTCTCGCCCAGATCATGAAACTCGTGGCGGAAGCGCAGGAACAGCAGAGCCCCACCCAACAGCTCACCGAAAAGTTCACGCGCTGGTTTGTGCCGACGGTGCTGCTGCTCACCGTGCTCATGATCGTGCTGCCGCCGTTGCTTTTCAACTGGGCCTGGACGGACAGCTTTTATCGCGGCATGGTGCTGCTCGTCGCCGCCTCCCCCTGCGCCCTGGCCATTGGCACACCTGCCGCCGTGCTCGCGGGCATCGCGCAAGCCGCGCGGCATGGCGTCCTGATCAAGGGCGGCGTTCACCTCGAGAATCTCAGCCGCCTCCGGGTCATCGCCTTCGACAAGACGGGCACCATCACCACCGGCAAGTTCGCCGTCACCCGCGTTGTCGCCCTCAACGGCGCGACGGAGGAAAGCGTGTTGCGCGTTGCCGCCGCCGTCGAGGAACAGTCCAGCCACCCGCTTGCCGCCGCCATCGTGCAGTCGGCGCGCGACCGTAAATATTCGTTCCCGGCCGCGACAGGCATTGAGAATCTCGCGGGCAAGGGCATCCGCGCGCAAGTTGATGGCACGGAGGTGTTGCTGGGCGCGTTGCGCGCATTCGCCGACGATGCAGCCACGGCAAAAGGGAGCCCGCTGGCCGGAACCATCGCCCAACTTGAAGGGGACGGCCAGACAACGGTCATTGTGCGCCACGGGGGGAAGTTCATCGGCGTGATCGCCCTCGCCGACGAACCGCGCGCCTCTTCCGCCGGCATCATGCAGCGGCTGAAGGCGCTGGGCGTGAATCAACTCGTGATGCTCACCGGCGACAACGAGGCCGTGGCCAAACGCGTCGCCACCAAAGTCGGCCTGACCGACGTGCGCGCTGCCTTGCTGCCGGAAAACAAACTCATCGCCATCCGCGAACTGGAACGCGAGCACGGCGCCATCGCCATGGTCGGCGACGGCGTCAACGACGCACCGGCGCTCGCCGCCGCGACGGTCGGCGTGGCCATGGGCGGTGCCGGCACGGCTGTGGCGCTGGAAACGGCCGATGTCGCCCTGATGGGTGATGACCTGGGAAAACTGGCCTTCGCCGTTGGCCTGAGCCGAGCCAGCCGACGCATCATCCAGCAGAACCTGGCCATCGCGCTCGGGGTGATTCTTCTCCTCATCATCGGCACACTCGCGGGCAAGGTCGTTCTCAGTTTTGCGGTTTTCTTCCACGAAGGCAGCACGGTGCTGGTCGCGATGAATGCCTTGCGTCTGCTAACCTGGCACGAACGCTCTGTTTCATGAAGGTGCGCGACAGCGGCATGCCGCCGCAGGATTACTGGGAGACGCTGCTGGATGTGCCGCGCATCCTCGACGCCTTCGGCTTCGACGCGCGCACCTGCGACGTGGCCGAATTGGGCTGCGGCTACGGCACTTTCACCATTCCACTCGCCCGGCGTATCGGTGGAACCGTGCATACACTCGACATTGATCCTGCGATGGTCGTCATCACCGCGCAGCGCGCCGCCGGGGCCGGACTGACCAACGTGATGGCCGAGACGCGCGACGTGCTCACCGGTGGGTTCGGCCCGCCGGCCGGTTCCTGCGACGCCGCCTTGCTCTTCAACATCCTCCATGCCGAGGAACCGGTCGCGCTCCTGCGCGCCGCCCGCGAGGTGGTGCGACCCGGCGGCCTTGTCGCCGTCATCCACTGGCGGAGCGATCTCGCCACGCCCCGCGGCCCGTCCCTCGACATACGGCCCCGGCCGGAGCAGATCGCAGCCTGGGCTGCCGAGACCGCACTCGACCCCGCGGATGATTATTTTCTGCTTCCTCCCTGGCATTTTGGGCTGAGACTGCGACGGATCTGAATCAGTTCATGAGTTCCGACCACAGCACAACCCCCGGTTTCTGGGACCAACGCTACACCGCCGGCAAAACCCCGTGGGACCAGCGCGGGGTGCCAGGCAACCTGCGCGACTTCCTACTGCGGACACCGGTGAGCGGCCGGGCTCTGGTGCCGGGATGCGGGTCGGGCTATGAGATCAAGATCCTGCACGAGAGGGGCTGGCCGGTATTGGGCCTCGACTTCAGCACTGCCGCGGTGGCCCAAGCACAGCGCATGCTTGGGCCGCTGGGCCACCTCGTGCGGGTCGGCAATTTTTTCACCCCCGCAGCCGACCTCACCGGCTTCAGCCTCGTCTATGAACGGACTTTCCTCTGTGCCCTGCCACCGGAGCTGCACGTCCCCTACGCCCGGCGCATGGCAGAGTTGATTTCCCCGGGCGGCATACTCTGCGGATTTTTCTTTCATGGCCCGGAGGACGAACCGCCACCTTTTCCTCTGAGCCCGGAACAGATCAATGCGCTGCTCGGTGGCGCCTTTGAGTTGACCGAGAATCTGTCCGTGGCCGACTCCCTGCCTCTCTACGCCAGCAAGGAACGCTGGCAGGTATGGCGTCGACGATAGGCACGCACTCACTCAAACTGCGGGATGCGTTTCCAGTCTACCCCCAGTAATTTTGTGTGCCTTGATGCCGAAGCGCCTACGTGTCGGTTCCTTGAAACTACCCATTATCTGAGAATGTGTCGGCATGAGTTCGAGCACCTGTCGGTAAAACCGTCGGCATGGGTTCCCATCCAAATCGGCATGAGTCCTTGCCGTTTTACAACTGAAGGCCCGGTTTCATCGGCTTGAGAAGCATTTTCTAACACTGCGCACAGGAAAGTGTCGATTGAACCACCAGTTGCCGACCAAGGAACCAGTTGTTGTGGTCCTACTTTCCAGATGGCGTGTTTGATGGACATGGGGTGGTTGGTTACCCGACCTGGTTCTTTCAGCACCAGCCCGCCGCCCGGCAAATTTGTCGTGCCGATCAGACGCCCACGAGTGTCTGCTTGAGCTTCTGTCTCGCATGAGCGACGCGCAGTTCGACCGTCTTGGGGGTCGTGCCGAGAATGTCCGCTGCCTCGCGCTGCGATTTCCCCTCCAAGGCAAACAGGACGAGCGCGGACTTGAGCTTATGAGGGAGCCTGTCGATGGCCGCTTGTAGCAGGGCAAATCGATCTCGCT